>Ga0208684_1001697_pt1 | contig 11416 bp, 8 predicted proteins | sample MalvireepMed_b05_FD_184245 | JGI IMG/M metagenome (GOLD analysis project Ga0208684, IMG submission 184245) | Marine viral communities from the Global Malaspina Expedition - Malaspina viral metaG DeepMed_b05 (SPAdes) (version 2) | ecosystem: Environmental > Aquatic > Marine > Oceanic | place... | reverse complement strand
TCGCGACATCGTCGCCCGCATACGGCTGGCTGGGTTGCGCCCGATACGGGCGGACAGGGCCGTCGTCGTTGCCTCGATGCGGCAGATCGGCCGCGCGCCGGGCGGTATGGCCAACCATATCCTGGCGCGCTCCGGCAACGAGGATTGCAGCGTCGACAGCGCCCTCATCCCGTTCGAGGCCATGGTGGCGCGTCATCTCGGGCGCGCCCCCGCATCGCTCCCGATGACCCTGTCGCGCGTTACCCAGGATCTTCCGCTGCTGCGCGACTGCGTGGACGGTCTTCGTGGGCTTTCCTGCATCCACAGCCGCCGCCGTCACCTGGCGGCGCTGTTGTGTCCCCCTCGAGAGATGGAAAATCCGCTCGGGAATTGACCGCCGCGCGCCCTGCCCTGCCGGACCAAGGCGCCGAGGCCATCCGCCGCCGCCCGATCCGCGGTTCACGGGGTCCTCTGGGCGGCGGCGCTCATGGAGAGGCTCGGATCTGCCCGGGTCGTGTAGCGATCCCATCTACGGCTCATGACCTTGCAACGCCGGTCGCAGGAGCGCACCGGCTGAGACGCGGCGGGAAGCGACAGCCTCCTCGAGGTCCCGGTATGCTTCGTGCGACGACGGCGCGCGGATCACACCTGTCCAGACTATGTCAAAGGAGCCCCCCGCAGAGATTTTGCTCGCGCGGATCGCCCGCCTGACGCTGCTCCGCCCTGTCGCCACCTCGGATCCCGAGCCCCCTAACCACGGTCGCGCAAACCGCGCAAGAGGGCCGACGGTTCATGGTCGACGCTGCCCGCATCGACCACGGTACGCGCCGCGACACCCGATCAGAGGCTTTCATTCATTCTCGTCCCACCGGGGGGACAAAAGCGCCCGCGGCGCGTCCGTCGGACAGAGGTACCAACGGGCGTCAGGCAATTTTCCGACACGCTTGGAAAACGTTTCGTGGCCGTTTCGCGATGTCTGCGCTGCTTTGTCCAATATGGCGCACGAAAACAAGACGCGACCACGCCCATATGAGGTTCCCTAAATCTGCCAATCTACCGGAACAAGAGCTGTCGCCAAAACGTTCACCTTCGGATCTTCTAAATGGAGCTGGCACGCCACGACCCCACAGGCATCTCAGTTCCCAACACTTCAGCTGATCGCAAGGATAGCTCCCATGAGAGATGACAAAGCGCTCTACCCGTCCACAGCAGACACACAGACGGGGACAGATACTGCAGACCATGCGGTCGAGGTTGGACATGGCGGGGAGTGGCACCAACAGGATTCCAAAGCCCCGCGGATGACTACCGCGCAGGGCAGCCCGATCTCCGACGACCAGAACACCTTGACCGGGGGCGAGCGCGGGCCGTCGCTGCTTGAGGACTTTCATTTCCGCGAAAAGATCTTTCATTTCGACCACGAACGCATTCCCGAACGCGTCGTCCACGCCCGTGGCTACGGCGCCCACGGCTATTTCGAATGCACCGATCCGATCCCGGAGCTGACTGCGGCCAACCCGTTTCAGGAAGCGGGCAAACGCACCCCCGCCTTTGTGCGGTTTTCCACTGTGGCCGGGAACAAGGGGTCGTTCGACTTGGCCCGCGACGTCCGCGGGTTCGCAGTCAAGATGTACACAGAAGAAGGCAACTGGGACCTGGTCGGCAACAACATACCGGTGTTCTTCATCCAAGATGCGATGAAGTTTCCCGATCTGATCCACTCGGTCAAAGAAGCCCCAGACCGCGCCTTTCCGCAGGCGCAATCGGCGCATGACAACTTTTGGGATTTCGTCTCCCTCATGCCCGAATCCATGCACATGATGCAATGGGTCATGTCCGACCGAGCCATCCCCCGGTCGTTCCGCTTCATGGAGGGCTTTGGCGTTCATACATTCCGTTTCGTGAACGCCGAGGGCAAGAGCCATTACGTCAAGTTCCACTGGAAGCCCAAGCTGGGGCTTCAATCCGTGGTCTGGGACGAGGCCGTCAAGATCAACGGTGCCGACCCCGACTTCCACCGCCGCGACCTGTGGAATGCGATCCAGAACGGTGATTTCCCCGAATGGGAGCTTGGTCTGCAGATCTTTGACGATGAATTCGCCGACAAGTTCGATTTCGACGTGCTGGATGCGACCAAGATCATCCCCGAAGAAGAGCTGCCCGTCCGTGTGGTCGGGCGCCTTGTTCTGGACCGCACCGTAGACAACTTTTTCGCCGAGACCGAACAGGTGGCGTTCTGTACGCAGAACATCATCCCCGGAATCGATTTCACCAACGATCCGCTCCTGCAGGGACGGAACTTCTCGTACCTCGATACGCAGACCAAGCGTCTGGGCGGGCCAAACTTCACCCATATCCCGATCAACGCGCCGCGCTGCCCGTTCCACCATTTCCAGCAGGACGGGCATATGGCGATGCACAACCCCACGGGGCGTGCCAACTACGAACCGAACAGTTGGAAGCAAGGCGGTCCGCGCGCCGACACCAAGGCCGGATTCAAGAGCTACCCTGCTGAAACCTCCGGTCCCAAGCGGCGCCTGCGTCCCGAAAGCTTTTCGGACCATTATAGCCAGGCGCGCCAGTTCTACATCTCGCAGACGCCGATCGAACAGGATCACATCGCCAACGGCTTCGCTTTCGAGCTGTCCAAATGTGTGGTTGCCGACATTCGCAACCGCATCCTGTCGCACCTTCAACTTGTGGATCAGGGCCTTGCGGGGAAGGTCGCCGAGGCTCTTGGTCACGATCTGCCAGAACCTGCCACCCCGGCGCTTGCCCCGGTCGATCTCAAGGCGTCGGACAAGCTGTCGATCCTCAAGAACGGGCCCGACAGCTTCAAGGGTCGCAAGATGGGCATTCTTGTTACCGACGGCATGGACAAAACGATCTTCGACGCGGTTGTCGATGCCGTGCAGGCAGAGGGTGGCATGGTCGAGATCGTGGCGCCAAAGGTCGGTGGCGTCACCGCCTCGAATGGCGACGTGGTCGAAGCGAACCAGAAAATCGACGGCGGACCGTCCGTGCTGTACGATGCGGTTGCCCTGGTGCTGAGCAAAGACGGCGCGGAGAAGTTGGGCAAGATGCTTCCGGGCAAGGATTTCGTGTCCAACGCTCACGGGCATTGCAAGTTCATCGCGATGACCGCCGACGCCCAGCCGCTGATGCAGGCCGCAGGCCTCACCGAGGTCGACGGCGGGATAATGACGCTCAACACACCCGGCGATGCGCCCGCCTTCGTGAAGGCCTGCCGGGCCGTGCGCTTCTGGGACCGCGCCGCGTGATCCAGATCCCATAAGAACCGCCCGGCTCCGCGCACGCGCGGGGCCGGGCCGGGCATATTGCGGTTTGCGGCGTCTCTTCAACACGCCTTGTCCCTGAAAGGGCTCCTGATGATCGACTTCGCGTTCTCGACCGCGCTGCAATGGCAGCGTTGGGCAGTTGGGACGGCGCAGATGATGCTGTCTTCTGCCACCGTCATGCAAATCCGTATGATGCAGATGTCACTCGGCACCATGCAACCCGAGGAAGCCACACGCATGGTATTCGAAAAGTGTTCTGCCCTTGCCAAGGGGACCGAGATGACGAACCGCGCCCTTGCCGCCAACAAGGGCCCCGCCGCCGCGGCTCTGGCCGGGCTCGCACCCTACAGCCATGCAACCCGGGCCAACGCGCAGCGCCTGTCGCGCCGCGCGCGCGGCAGATGATCCTGGCCATGAAAAGGTGAAGGCATTGCTGTCGTTCTGTATCGGGCGCCTTCGGATGCTCGCGTTAAGCCATTTGACCGTCAGGGCCAGGGCACCGACTTCTGTTTATGTGTGGCAGGGACCACGGAACGTCGGGTCTGGGCCAATGCCCTAGCCGCGCTGCCTGCCGTTAATACCTTCATGGGCGGCACGGTTCGCCGGATGGGACCGCGGCAGCGAGGGGGGCTGCCTCAGCCATTGCCACAGACGGTTGTCCGGAGGTTCAGTTGTCCCTCCCCCCACCGACGAAAAAGCACCGTAGCAATATCGCCCAGATCCTGGACACGGCCTGCACGCAGCTCGCGCGCCACGCATCTCCAAAATAATCCCGTGATCCGCCCCTTTCACGGTCCAGGGCCGATGCGTGGGCAAATTGATAAGCTCGGCTCGTGCGCTACGTACCGAGCGCAACCCACGAAGGAGGCGCCGATGGACTGGTCTGAAATGTTCTTCCAGGGATGGAACGGGATCGTTCGCACGCTGATCGTAGGCGCGCTGGCCTATGCATTCTTGGTGGTCTCGCTGCGCGTCTCGGGCAAGCGCACGCTCGCCAAGCTGAATGCGTTCGACCTTGTCGTGACGGTGGCGTTCGGCTCAACGCTCGCGTCGATCCTTCTGAGCGAAGATGTGGCGCTGGCGGAGGGCGCGACGGCGCTCATTCTGCTGATCGCACTGCAATACGGAGTGACAACCTTGTCGGTTCATTCGCGCAGGTTTGCCCGGGCGGTACGGGCCGAACCGTCATTGCTGGTGCGCGACGGCGCGCCCTTGCCTGACGCCATGCGCCGCGCGCGCGTGACCCACGAAGAGCTGGAGGCCGCTGTGCGCACCTCAGGCCGCCGGGCCCTCCAGGATGTCTCTGCCGTAATCCTGGAGTCGGACGGCTCGTTCTCGGTGATCGGCACGGGGACGGAGGGCGCGCAGCCGACGCGCACGGAAACCTGATCCCGGCTTTGGCGCGGCGCCATCGCATCGAGGGCGGCGTTTCAGACGAAAGAAAAGGCGAAGTTGATGCCTAAGTTGCCGGCAAGACGGCGGCGACAGGTCAATGCTTTTATCCCTTTCCGTGAGGGCCCGGCAGGTCGGGGTCGCGCACTGTCGGAGTCGGCCTTCGCGAAACATCGTTCTTTGACATCCCATGCTCATCGGAGTTTGCCGCATCCCAGCACCGCCTCTGGCGTCAAAATGGCGCATGCTCAGCGCGTGCGTCTCCCACCAGCGAAGCGGCGGGAGACCGTGTCTCAGAAGCCCGCAGCGTCCATCGCGGCAATCACCCGGTCCGGCGTGGCCGGCATGTCGTAGACCCTGGCGCCACATGCATTGCGCACGGCATTGAGGATCGCTGCCCCGGCGCCGGAAATGCCCAGCTCGCCGATCCCCTTGGTCTGGATCGGGTTGGCCATGTCGTCGCGCTCCTCGAGGAACACCACCTTCAGGTCGCCGGGCACGTCTGCATGGGCGGGCACGTGGTAGTTGGCAAGATCGCGTGTCGCCAGATGTCCGGTGCGCGGATCATGCGTGAGCTTCTCGGTCAACGCAGACCCGAGGCCCCAGATCATCCCGCCAAGCGCCTGCGAGCGCGCGGTCTTCTCGTTGAGAATGCGGCCCATCGCCATCACGCCCAGCATCCGCCGCACCCGCACCTCGCCGGTGTAGGCATGTACCGCCACCTCGGCGAAATGCGCCCCGAACCCGGCCGAGAAATGGCTGTCGGCGGTGCTTCCCGACTCGACGCAGGCTTCCTCGACAAGCTCGCCGTCGACCAGCTCCGAGAGCGGAACCTCGCGGTTGCCACCGCGTGCGATGCCGTTCTGCAGGGTGAGCTCGGACAGGCTGCACCCCAAGCGCTCGGAAAGCGTCTCGCGGATCGCCTTTGCGGCGAGGAAGGTCGCCGAACCGGCGGAGCTGGCCCCAAAGGAGCCACCGGAGCCCGATGCACCGGGGAAGCTGGTGTCGCCGAGGCGCGCCTCGACACGCTCCACCGCAAGGCCGAGCATCTCGGCGGTGATCTGCCCGAGGATGGCATAGCTGCCGGTGCCGATATCGGTCATGTCGGTCTCGACCACCGCGCCGTCGCCGGTCAGGCGCACCCGTGCGGCAGACTTGATCAGCATGTTCGAGCGCGCGGCAGAGGCCATCCCCATGCCGACATACCAATCGCCTTCGCGGCGCTCGCCCATCGGCTTGCGCCCGCCCCAACCGAACTGCTCGGCGCCTTCGCGCAGGCAGTCTGCCAGGCGCGTGGCGCTGAACGGCTGGTCGGTCATCGGGTTCTTGTCGGGCAGGTTCTTCAGGCGGAGCTCGACCGGGCAGAGGCCAAGCTCTTCCGCAAGCTCATCCATTGCCTGCTCGAGCGCCAGCATCCCCACCGCCTCGCCCGGCGCACGGACGGAGCCCGAGGGTGTGCGGCAGATCCGGGCCAGCGTCTGGGTGAAGCTCAGGCCCTCGGCGCCGTAGAGGAACTGCGAGGCCTGGCTCACCGGCTCGGCGAACCCTTCGTCGCGGATGTTCGACACGCGGTCGTCATGCGAGAGTGCCCGCAGCGTACCATCCTTGTCGGCGCCGAGGCGCAGCCGCTGGCTGGTCTCGGTGCGGCGCAGCACGCTGTCGAACACGGTCTGCCGGGCCATCACAACCCGCACCGGGCGCCCCAGTTCGCGCGCGGCAAGCGCAGCAGCGACCGCCTCCGGGCCGATCCCCAGCTTCGAGCCGAAGCCGCCGCCGATATAGGGCGAGAGGATGCGCACCTGCTCGGGGTCGATGCCCAGCGAGTCCGCCAGCTCCTTCTTGTTGAAGCGCAGCATCTGGAGCGCGCCGCGGAGCGTGACCGCATCGCCCTCCCATTCCGCGACCGCTGCGTGCGGCTCCATCGCCGCTGCCGCGTGGGGCGGGGTGGTGTAGGTCCGATCGAGCGTCACCTCGGACGCCGCGAAGGCCGCGTCGAAATCGCCAGCGGTCTCGGGGTCGTCCTGTTCGTGCGTCTCGGAGCGGGAGGGGTCGGTGATCACGTCGGTGTCGGCGTCGTAGCTGACCGCCAGCCGCTGCGCGGCGTCACGCGCGGCCTCGAAGCTCTCGGCCACCACCAGCGCGATCGGCTGGCCGTGATAATGCACCTCGTTGCCCGGCTGCACCGGGGCTTCACCCGCCATGCCCTGCGCCGGGTTGCGGGTCATCTTGGGGCCGTGGAACACGCCGAGCAGACCCGCCACGTCCGAAACCGACGACTCGTCGATCTTTGTGACGCGGCCCTGCGCGATGGTGGCGCGCACCAGCACGCCGTGCGCGGCGTTTTCGGGCAGCCCGTCGGCGGCATAGGCCGCGCGGCCCGACACCTTCTTGGGGCCCTCGGGCCGATCGAGCGGCGCACCGACGATGCCCTGTCCGGTTTCGTCCAGAAGGCGCGGCTGCGCCTCGTCCATGCGGAATGTCTTGGTCATGCCGGGATCCTCGCGGTCTCAACGCCGGGCGCTGACGCGGCAAGGCCGGTGGCCTCGCGCAGCGCGGCGATCAGGGTGCGCCGCAGCAGCGGCTTCCTGAACTCGGTATCGGGTTGGCAGTGGGCCTGCGTCAGTGCCTTGTCCGCAGCCTGCCCGAAGACCTCGTCGGAGGGGGCCTGGCCAACAAGCGCCTTCTCGATCTCCGGATCGGTCCAGGGCTTGGGGGCCACGCCGCCGATCGCGCAGGAGACAGAGGCAATACGGTCGCCGTCCATCGCGACGGCCACGCCCACCGACACCAGCGCAAAGGCATAAGAGGCGCGGTCCCGCACCTTCTTGTAGACCTGCTTGGTTTCGGCCTGCGGCGCGGGAAGATACACGGCGGTGATGATCTCGTCCGGGGCCAGCACGGTCTCGATATCCGGGCGATCGCCCGGCAGCTTGTAAAGCTCACCGATGGGGACGCGGCGGGCATCGCCCTGCGGGCCGCGGATTTCGACCTCGGCCTTCAGCGCCGCCAGCGCCACCGCCATATCGGAGGGGTGCGCCGCGAGGCAGTGCTCGGAGGTGCCGAAGATCGCCAGCATCCGCCCGTCGCCCTCTTTCGCGGCGCAGCCATCGCCCGGGTGGCGCTTGTTGCAGGGCATGGCAGTGTCGTAGAAATAAGGACAACGTGTGCGCTGGAGGAGATTGCCGCCGGTGGTCGCCTTGTTGCGGATCTGGGCCGATGCGCCGGCAAGGATGGCGCGCGACAGCAGCGGCCATCCGTCCCGGACTCGGGGGTCAGCCGCCAGCTCGGAGTTGGTGACGAGCGCACCGATGCGCAGGCCCTCACCGTCCTCGGAGATATCGCTCAGGCCGTCGACCCGCGTGATGTCGACCAGCCGCGACGGGGTCATCACCTGGATCTTCATCAAGTCCAGCAGGTTGGTGCCGCCCGCGATGACGCTCGCGTCCTCGCCAAGCTGGCCCGCGGCCCCGGAGAGGGTCTCGGCGCGCGTGTAATCGAACTCTCTCATGATTTCACCTCGGCGGCCATGGCGATGGCTTCGCGGATCAGCGGGTAGGCCGAGCAACGGCAGAGGTTGCCGCTCATGCGCTCGGCGATCTCGGCGTCATCGAGCGCCATCTCCCCCTCGAGCGAGGCTGAGGCGTAGGACGGGTCGCCGGCGCGCAGCTCTTCCAGCATCGCGGTGGCCGAGACGATCTGGCCCGGCGTGCAGAAGCCACACTGGTAGCCGTCCTGCGAGACGAACGCCTTTTGCAGGGCGCTGAGGGCTTCGGGGCTGCCGAGACCCTCGATCGTCGTCATCTCGTCGTCTTCATGCATGGCGGCGAGGCAGAGGCAGGAATTGACCCGCTTGCCGTTGACCATCACCGTGCAGGCGCCGCACTGGCCGTGGTCGCAGCCTTTCTTCGTCCCGGTCAGGCCAAGCTGGTCCCTCAGGATGTCGAGAAGGGTGGCGCGCGTGTCGTGCTCGACCTCGCGGGGCTCACCGTTCACTGTGAAACGTGTGCGCATTTGGCTCTCCTTTATGAAGGTGGCTTCGAACCGCACGACGCGCGGTGTACCTAGAGCCTGAACCGCGCGCAGAGCAATCGTGTTCCGAAAAAACTCGGCAGCCTGCGCCTTGCCCGACCGGGACATCGTGTCCGCGTCCTACGTGCTTCTGGAGCGACCGACCCCGGCCGCGGTTCTTGTCAGGATTCTGGGAACCCTGCCCGGAACCCGGAAGCGTCAGTTCCGAACGCGTGATCTGCTAAGGCGGCTGGAGAAGGAAGAGCAACGCACCACCTTCCTCCTCGACGAGTTGCGGCATCGCGTCCGTAACAGCCTCGCGGTATTGCAAACCCTGTTCAAGATGACAGCGCGCACCTCCCAAAACGTTGAAGAGCTGACCGACGCCTTCGGTGAGCGGCTGCGGACCCTCTCTGACGCGCACATCCGGCTCGCCAATGAAGTGGGCGGCGATCTCACACTCGCGACGCTCGTGAAAGATCACGTCGCCCCCTACGCACCAGAAGGCGGGCGGGTCGCGATAGATGGCCCCGCAGTCAGGCTTACGGAATCCGTGGCGTTCGACCTATCGCTCGTCATCCATGAGCTGGCCACCAATGCGGCGAAATACGGCGCGCTCAGCGTTCCCGACGGACAGGTGGAGGTCCATTGGTCGCTGGATGATGACAGTGACGCGCTTAATTTGTCATGGCGCGAAAGCGGTGGCCCTCCGGTACAGGCTCCAACGCGCCGGGGCCTCGAGACAACTCTGATTTCGAGTTTCTGCGCAGGCGAGGGAAGCGCCCCAGAACTGAGCTACACCGCAGTTGGCTTGGCATGGAAGGCTAAGCTGCCAAAAGACTTCTTCGAGCTTACTAGCGACGCAGACTCACCCGAGCAAGACGGGCAGCCGTACCAAGGCTGACCCGCATTGCAGGGGATGCCAGTGATCGCGCCGTGGGGCAGATTCAGGATAAAGCATCCAAACTTCGGATGCCCGATAGTAGGACGCCGCTTTCAGGCGCTGCCGGCATACGGTTCAATGCCACATCTAGGTTCTGTTCAGGCAGTTCCCAATGCAGCCTGCCGCAGAGGATGCGCACTGCCTCCGTCATCAGTGCCAAGGTGACACGCTCCCCCGGACATCGGTGGGTGGTGGCGGCATCGCCACCCCCCTGGGGTACGAAGTACTCATTCGGATGCCGCCAGCTCAGTTGCCGGCCCGGATGGAACTGATTTGGCAGCGGGAAGGCCTCTTGTGATTGCGACGTGCCCCAGAGATCAGCCAGCACCCACTGACCTGGCGGCAAGTCCAGACCTTCATGCGACACCTGCCGGGTGGTCATCGCACCGACCATCGGAAAGAACGGGGACTGACGCCGCACTTCTTCGCAAAACTGCTCGATGTCTACCCGATCGGCGCAGCTAAGGGTTTGTCGCCATTCCGGCTCCACTGCGAGGGTGCGCGTGAGAAAGGCGATGTAGCGACCAACTGCAACAATCGGGCGAATCAGGTTCAGGATCTCGACCACAGCTGTTTTGGTGGCAAGCGGGGCACCATCTTCCTCAAAAGTCGCGATGCGGCGGGCTGGACACCCTTCGGGAAGGCCAGGCAGCGCCCGCGCCAGCTGCCTCTCGACGCGCCGTCGGCGCAGGAGGGCAGCCACCGTTCCGGGCCCGACTGACCCGGCACGAGCGCTCATCTCCACCAGCGCCTTGCGAAGCGCCGCATCACCGCTGATGCTCTGGTCGAATCCCGCCCACTCGCACACCACTTGCGCGAGTATATCGCTGGCCCCGACCAGGACGTTGGATTCCCCTTCGTCACAAAGCCGAGCGGTCCAGACACGGCCGAACGCCTCGGCGAGGCGTTCGGCGGCGTCTTCCTTTACTAAGACCGCCATGAACAACGCCTTGCGGTGCCTATGAGCGGCCCCGTCGAGTTGCTGCACGCTGCCTTTGTCCTGAAGCAAACGCAGCACCGTCGGCGGCATCGCACCTCGCCGTGTCAGCCCGTCGGCACCGTAAAGCAGCCTGATACCGCGCGCCCCTGTCATGCAAACGGCCTTGCGCCCCATCAGCCGGGTGCGAAAGGCGTCTGTCCCCAGCCGCATGCAGCGATCCGGGATAAAGCGATATCCCTCTCGCAAGAGCGCGAACGTGGCATCGAGGGCGCCATCCGAAGGAAGCGCGCCGGGTTTCATATGAACGGCTTCCCGCCGGTTACGGCGATCATTGCCCCCGAGGTGTAGCTCGAGGCCGGATCAGCTAGCATGACATAGGCCGAGGCCAGTTCCGCAGGCTGGGCCGGGCGCCCCATGGGGTAGTTCCCGCCAAAATTCGCCACGCTCTCTGCCGGCAAAGTTGCCGGGATCAGTGGGGTCCAGACCGGCCCTGGTGCCACGCAGTTCACCCGGATCCCGCGCGACCCCAGCGACTGTGCGAGACCTGCGGAGAAGTTCTGGATCGCGCCTTTGGTGCTAGCATAGGCCAACAGGCCCGGGTTAGGCATGTCGGCATTAACTGAGGCTGTGTTGATGATCGATCCGCCCTGTTTCATCAGCGGCACGGCAGCCTTGGAAAGGTAAAACATCGAAAAAATGTTGGTTCGGAACGTGAGTTCCCATTCCTCGTCCGGGATATCCTCGAACGTATCGTACTGCATCTGGTGCGCGGCATTGTTCACAAGGACGTCGAGGCGGCCGAACTGGTCGGCGGTACGGGCGATAATGTCGCGGCAATGCTCCGCGGACTGAATG
>Ga0208684_1001670_pt1 | contig 11498 bp, 3 predicted proteins | sample MalvireepMed_b05_FD_184245 | JGI IMG/M metagenome (GOLD analysis project Ga0208684, IMG submission 184245) | Marine viral communities from the Global Malaspina Expedition - Malaspina viral metaG DeepMed_b05 (SPAdes) (version 2) | ecosystem: Environmental > Aquatic > Marine > Oceanic | place... | reverse complement strand
AGTATCAAGACTAGATAACTTTAAAACTTTATTTTTCTTTTCTTTAAATGAATTTTTAGCGCCGGAATGACTCATGATTCTTCAACTCTAAACTTAAAATCTTCTGGTTGCTCTGCAAACGCCCCATTCACATAATAAAGGAGCTTTATCCCATAAGCAAAATCAGGCTCTAGCAAAGACATATCTAAGTCGAAGTAGCTTCCTGATACATCATATGATAGCCTGGAATATGATCCTGAAACATTTGCTCCCTTAGTTTGGGGGCTGGTTCCACTACCAGTTCCATAATTGATAACTGTATAATTATCAGAAACTCTATAAATTCTATAGTAAGCATCCTCAATCGTACTTGATGAAACTTCTGAATTAGCTTTTGTATAAATATTTGGAGACCAATTTTTTTCTCTCGTGTGAAATCTAAATCTAGCATTTTCGTTCTTATGGTAGTTTGGCTTTAAATTAGTAGTTGTAGTCACATAATTTTGAACTGGCGGGTTGGCACTATACGCTTTTAAAACAATTGGTTTAATCGCGGATCCTGTGTGGTATTGAGTATCACTAGCATTTCCGCTTGAACCGTGCGATCCGCTGTGCCATACAACAAACAAAGTACTCAGGGGGCTTTGGGTTGCACCTGTAATAGCTAGCGAACATGAATATATCCCAGTTTCGCTATCTACAGCGCCTCCGGTTGCATTCAAATTTAAGTTTGCTACTACATCTCCACCAATATTGAGCTTAAGTTTAGACCCGGATGGCGCAGTGTTCTTTGCTGAACCTGAGTATAAACTCACTAACATTTTTCCATGATTTAAATTAGGAATATCTTTTAATTGCCCTCTTACATAATTGTAAAAATATAAAGTATTTAAATTCTCTGCTGCAGGAGCTAAAGAACTACTATAATAAAAATTTCCTCCATTGTCTTTTGTTGCCGAATCCCATCTAGCTTCGACACAAGGCTTCTTGAGGAAAAACTCCGAGCCTCTTGCAAAAAACTTTTTGGTGTAATAAGAACGGACGGCACCTGTTAAATTTTGAATTGTCGTATTGGCAGTGCCTTTTTCTGCATAGGCTTCTTCACTAGCAGTTAGATATACGCCAACACCGTAATTTAATTTTCTGACCGCGGTGACGTTCTCGGGGTTGTTTTCTCCGCCTATCCATTGTTCAACAAGGTGTGTTATATCAACTTCTAAATCCTCATATCCTCCAGAAAAAGTTTGTTTAAATCTTGGACTAGCATGATATTTTCCACCAATTGTTCCCCAAGTACTTCCACTTGCGGCCTGCAACCAGTTTGAACCAAAACCGTCGTAAGTTTTATCTGTATACTCTTCCATATCTAGACCATAACCTTCTTCCCAAGATTGAGAAATAGGAGCAACTTCTAAAGTATAACCTTTTGGCATGGTTTGACCATGTTTAGCATTGAAAAGTCTTAAAATAAACCCAACGTTACCACTTGCTGGTAGCACATCGTTATTTCGATCTGTAATAATATCTGATACTGGAAATTTCACCAAAGCTCTTGAAAGTTCTGAAGTAAGCCCAGAAGAAGCTGACGACTGCCCAAAGATAGAAAAAACTTCTAATATATCCGATTCCCCCATGTTTGAACCGGTTGCTCTATTAGAACTGCCCAAATCTGATCTATGCGCATTGGTTATAGTATTATCAGCATCAGCTATGTATCTTTTGATAGCCATTATTCAACAACTCCTGAAATATCTTTATCCATATATTTAAGTTCCAATATGTGGTCTTCTGGAATATATAATCTTCTTCCGTCAGCAGACGTGTTTGATTCAATATCTATTGGCACACTAGAATATACTCCTCCGCTTTTACTAATAATTTTAACATCTACAGTGTCCATTATACCCGGGGTGCCATTTAAAATTTGGTACATTCTTGAAATATCTAGTGGTTCCCCAATTTCAAAATCTCTGTAAAAATATTTTTCAGCTAATTCTGCAACACATCTCCTCAATACTGAATGCTTTGACCCTCCAGCGCTCGACATTGCAACTACTTTAAATTCAATCCCAATATTTGCTATTCGTGCATCAAGAATATCAATTGTATCATTTACCATTTTGTATCTATTAATCCAATTTTTTAAATTTTCTTTGGCGGTATCAGTTGTTTTAATTAAGCTTAAGTTAGGAGCTTGAGAAATTACATAAAGATTTAAATTTCTTTTAAAAGAATCTGGATCTTGAGCAATATTACAACGCTTTATTTTCCCAAATCTTGCTGGCATTGAATAAATTAAGGCTTTATAGTCTTCAGTTGTCACTGCGCGGTTTTGCATTGCAAAATGAGCTTTAACTCTGTGTTTTAACTCTTCAACGGTTGGCAGTGTCGCATCTCCAGTTAAAGGTTCTTCGTTAGCTGCTTCTAAACTAGCAATAACTGTATTAACTGTTGATGCAGTCAATAGTTCTCGGTCTGTAAAAGAAAAAAGCGGAGAAACAATTTCTGTAATAGTGTTAGAAGCCGCATTAACTGTTGTGTAGTTGTTTGTTCTGGTAACTATAGTTAATGTAGTGTCCGATGGACCCACTCCAAATTTATCTGTTGAAGTCAGTTTTTTTGGGTCAAACCCTTTATCAGTAACATAATCTCTACCTAATAAATTCATTACAACGTCTGTTGGATCCGCGATTGAATTTGTTTTTAGCTCCGAATCTGATCCATACCCAAATTGTAAAAAAGTAGTATCAGCAATTTTTTCAGCAACAAATCTCCTCGGTACTATAACCGGCACCATTATAGATTGTACTCGATGTTTATCCGAACGGGTGTTTCTAACGGATGAATAAATCACATTTTGAGATAGATTTTCAACTTCATAATATTCATGGCCTTGAGAATCAAATACTGAAATCATTTCTGTAATATTTTTTGTGTTTAATTCAATATTCTTAAATCTCTCAAAACCCCCAACTGAAACTTCTTCTTGAGTAATAGTCCCTGATGACACTCTGCCTATTGCTTTTATTGCATAATTTGTTGGTGTGTTATTTGTATCTGTTGACGCAACTACAATTTCGTTTTCTGGATCTGAAAAACTTACATCATCTACCAAAATAAACGTTGGTCCTCCAGTAGATCTAACCTGCGTGCCTCTTAAAAGTGCCGGTAAATATTTTGTATCTGGTCCAACCCCATTTGCATTAGCAGGGCATACAATAAAAAACGTAACAAGCCCAGACGAAGCAGCCGATACATCATATTTATAACCCATCTGTCTGGCTAGTTTAATTACATTTTCATATTGTATTGCGTTTGTTAAAAAAGATTCATTTGCCTGAAAATCTACATAAAAAGATAATATATCACCTACATGCGCAACCATATCAAGCATTAAGGCTCCAAATGAAGCTTCATTAAAGTCTTTAAAAGTACTTGGATAATATCTTTTAGCATACTCAACTAAGTCATTTTTGATTGAGTTAAAATCACGACTAGTATAATTTATTACTGGATGTTTCTTTGTTGTGGGCATTCTATGTTTTTTTCCTCATCTGTCTATGCATAACTAGTTTTATCCCGTAGTTATCACAAAAAATCAAAGCAAAGGGGCTGCTTCTGCAACTGCTTGTTTATCAGGATCAATTATGATATTTAAAACGTCATCTTGGTTCAAAGGAATCACTCTATAAATTATTCTTATTACCAGCACATGAGGTGAAATTTCTAAATTATGAAAAGAATTAGAAGCTTCAATATCAATGAATTTTATGTGGGGTAAATAAATGCTTGCTTGTTCAATTATTTTAGCCTTAATTTGTTCCTCTACAAACTCTCCTTGTTGACTGAACAAAAATGTTAACAAACCAACTCCGAAAAGCGGAATCATTATTCGTTCACCTGGATTTGTTAATATTAGATTTTTAAGGTTTTGTTTCGTGGTTTCCAAAAATGTTTTATTTAGTCCCCAATGGCCGTCCTCTGGCGAACGAGCGAGTGGTAATTTTGGTGATAATCCTGCCATTTTTTTAATTCCCCTTTACTTAATTATTTCATTAAGGAGATTATTCCTCTGAATCGGCACTGGTCGCGGCTATTACATCAATTATTCTAGGAGATGGCGGAGTTAAATAATTTCCAAGAGCAGCAACATTAGGTGGACAATACGCCCCGTCTGGAAAAACATCTGTTCCAAGCTGCCCTAACGCTTCTGTAACATCGGGCATTTGTGGCTCTCCTATATCTACTCCTCCACCTTGTTCTGCTAGTTCTAATATATTTCCAAGCTGTCGTTTTGTGGAGTTAAATATTGACTGAAACGCACATCTATTTGTAAAAAATTGTTCAAAATTCTCTGTGTTCAAAATTGTATTTAATGCTAATAGTCTTTTTGAAGGGAATATATATTCAAACAAAAGTTTAAATTTACTATCTCTTTTAAGTTTTTTATACAATCTATCAAATATTTGTTTACCATATGGTATTTTTGGAGTATCGTCAACTATTGGATAAGCCGACGCAAGATTACTAAAGCTGCCTTCCTTTATTATGTGAGGTAACTGTTCTGAGCCCATTTCAACAGAAACTAACGGCAATATATGTACTTCTTTGGGGTCCATAGTTTCATCTGCTTCTTTAAAGTGGTGTGTTTTATGACAAAAATACATTCCTCTAGTGGCACGGTATGCACCACTGGTTCTGTCAGCAACGGGAACCCTATGATCTCCTTCAGCGGTCCTGGCGTTGGTCCCTCCGGACTTCTGGAAGCCGGTGTCACCTAACCAGGGGACAGTCCATGGATTTAATGCCGCTTTAAGCTGAGTACTCAAACCGCCTTCCTTGATACTATTCCCATACCCACTCCACATCTTTTCTGGGAAAACATACGATAGCCGAAGGCCGAAGCCTACATCTTCTAAAATATCTGACCACTTACCATTGAGTACTAAATCTCTAAGCGCTTGTTCATCTTCACCACCCTCTGTAATTTCCATCTGGGGTGGTAAAATTCTTTTTACAACTTTCACCCCTTGCAAAATTACGTTTTTCTTAATAAGCGGTGACGTGAGCAAGTTACCTTTTATCTTTTGTGAAAAATATTGGACTTCATATTCGGCATATGGATCCGCTTCCCTCTGGTCATCAACAAAGTCCTCAACATTCCCAACAATTCTTGGAGTTGGAGCAGGAGAAACTAATTGGCCTAAGTTAACTCCTGAAGGGTTGTGTATTGTATATTGATATCCTATCTCCTCCTCTTCTAGTTCTCCTGCATCAAAACCAACAAAATCACCAAGCAATCTAATAAAAGCTGCATATGGCAACAATATTTCGTTATATCGCCTGGGTCTTGATGAAGGCCACCATGGGGTCGGGTATGCACCATCTTCATTGCGATTAATCGCTAAACGTTTTTTTATCGCTCCTTCCCCAAGGTCGCCTGTGACGCCGATCCAATGTTCAAAGTGTTCCACTCCTCCTCTGAGATGTGTATGCGAAGAATAATTTCCTTCCTCTTCCCATGTTTCGAATTCATAAAGTTTTCTAGCTAAATGTTTTCCAGCGTCTCGTTTGGCCGAGCCGGGTGAGCCCAAGCTGTACAACCCGGAAGACCTTTTAAATTTTAATTTTATGTACTTTTCTAATATAAAACCACCATTTTTAGAAAGTTTGTTGCGTTTTCTTCCACTTATACTCTCTGAGTATATTCGTGGTTTGCACCAAGGAATATACCTTTTTCCATCCAAAGTTTGCGAGCCATATTTAAGATTGGATGTATCCTTCTCTTCCCCCCATATATCCGCTACATCAAATATATCCCAAGCTAATCTTCTATCGCCATAAAGTGGTAAATGATATGCTTGACCTATTTGTTCATCAGATGTCTCCCCAAAAAATATTGCGTTTGAAGGCGTTGCTGGTTGTTCAAGCGGAAATTGTATATTTCTGTCTGTCCACTCATCTGGATATCCAGAGTTATACCAAGCATGATCCCACTGATTAAATGTGTGAAAATAAAGTGGGGCAGCTGCTTTTTTAAAGCCGGGGTTTTCTACAATTAATACAAAAATGTTGTTCATCGCGACTTCTTGACCATTCATTTTTAAAATTTGGCCAGTTGCAGCGCCGCAGGGTGCAATATCTTCCTGGTGGAGCAGCCATAGGCTTTCGCCTTTGGCTTTGATCTCTTCCTCGGTCCAGGGGCCATGGCAAAAATTATTTTTGTGGTAATCAGTAGTGGGACTGCCGGGTACTTGGTGGCCATGGTGCACTTCTATGGGCATTTCAACTTTCATTGCAGTCCTATCTGCAGTAATATACTTTACATCAAATGGGTAACTTGGCCCAAGGGCGTTGCCAGCAGGTTGTAGGTATGCTTTGGCCCCATCAACAAAATTACTGCCACCAATCCAAAATACAATTTTTTTAACTTCGGGCACAAATATTTCTGATTTATCACTTGAACCAGCCCAAAAATGATAAACTGGCGGTCTTATTTGAATTACTGGCCAGCTGCTTGCATCTCCTGGAGAAGCTGCCTCATTTAACGCGTTCCATTCTTCTTTTGTTTGCGGACCCATGTCACCGGCAAAGAAGGCTGGATCACCTTCATTTCTGCCATATGAATCCTCTATAGCTCTATTCTCGTTTCTTCCAACGGACGTGCTGTTTCTGACTCTTATAAGCACATCCATATTTAGTTTTTTGACCCATTCAATTCTGGGACTCCAGATAGGGAGCGGAATCGCGCCGGATGGCGTCGTAGACCAGCCAATTGGCGTCGGGTCTGTGGCGCTCTGAGCGTTATACTGATCAATCCAAAAACGTTGGGGCAACCATATGTCCCTCTGAACAACTTTATAAGTTGCATCTCCGACTATTTTTGTTTGAAATTCGGTCTGTTGTGGTTCGTTCCCATACCTAGACCATATAGGGGCAATAATTGCGGGATTCCGCAGTTTCTCTACTGCTCCAAGGTATTGCATTGTCGAAGATGGAGTTGTGCCATACACTGTTGGGTTGTTAAATATATCTTGGTTGTCGGGATACTCTAATATTTCTCTAAGAAAATATGCTCCTAAATCTCGATATTTCTCCCAGTGCTGACGGGTGGGAGACCAGATTGGAGCATCATGATGCGAACGAGCGAAGAAAAATGCTTGGAGCAAGTCTGGGTACATTTGTCCAAGCATTCCGCTGGGTGCGGTAGTAGTATAACTATGGCTCTGCAAATCACTGTTCGAGAGGGCATGCTGCTCATGCACGTTCGGAGCGATAATTTTTCTATGTGGGAAATTCATGCCTAAAACATGTTCGATAAAGCCTCCGCCATATCCCTCGGACGGCGGATCCAATTCACCACGATTATAATCACCTAAAAGATTTGCAACATGTTCAACGACAGTGGTCATGGAAGGGACCACGCCGAATTGGGCCTGGCCATCATTTTGTATCGCAGCAAGATCGGCGTTCACAAAAACCCCCCAATTATCTATTACAGCGACCAATTCTTCAATTTCTGCTCCACCAGGAAGAGGAACACTTATTACGTCTCCAGGGTCATAAGCTGTGCCTGGTGGTAAAAGTACGTGCTGGGGGATTTCGACTGGAAGCACACTTCCGGCGTCGGTGGGGTCAGGAATATACTCTCTTAAACAAGTGCTCGCGGCCGTGGATGGCCTGGTTAAGGCCCAATTTTCATTTCCGGGCCACGATTTCCATGTTTTGGCTACAGATGTGTGTTTTCGTTCTGATATATCTGCATTAGCTGCAAGCTCTGTTATGTGATTCGCTGAAAAATCCTCTGACCCTATATACATATAAACTTTTTTAGCATTTCTCCACTCCTCTCCTTTCCCGTGCCAATCAATCTCCGCATTGATCGGTTTAATGCTGTCAATAACTGGTGCTAACTCATCTTCCAGTTCAACTTGTTCAAATGGCTTGTCTTCGTTTTTTAAAACAGCCTCTTCTAATGCCGGCAATTTAAGATCTAGAATATTTTCTAATTTCTTTCTTAGGGGTGGCTCATCACCCGCTGGTTTAAAAACTTCCATAATCTCTTTATTTAACAATTCATCTCTTGCGATTGCCCTACTTGTTATATTTTCGGCGGTGGTACCATAAATGTCCTCTGCAATTTTTTGTTCTATTTCTGCATTTGTCAAATTCTTAGTCGCAGGATCCTTGCTTAATCGATTCTTTAATTTAGTTTCTAATTTCTCAATATAGGAACTGTGTCTTGCTGCAAGAGTGCTACCATTTGGTAAGGGAACAGTTTGAACTTTTTGTTTAATAAATTCAGCTATTAATGGATCTGAAAATGCGTCTTCTCCTCTAAATCTAGAAAAGACAAATATACAACTCATAACAATTTCAATGGTATAAAGCCTTATTGCAGCTTTTAGTGCAGCTTCAAAAGCAGCATCCGCTAAATGAGTTGGTTCCTCCCCGTTTTCAAAATCTATTTGAGATAAAAATTCTCCTGCACGTTTCTTGGCACCCTCTTTCAACCCATCAAGACCTATAAGTTCAAGAAGATCTTTTTGCAAAAAATTTATTTCTCTTAATTTCTGTAATCCAAAATATTCTGATTCAGAAATTATTACCGAAATTTCTTCGTTATATTTTTCAATTATTTTATCATAAAGAATATGACAAAGTGAGGGGTTTTCTTCTGTAAGGAAACGTGCAAATGATGATTCATTATCTTTAAGATCAGAAAGAAGTGTGTCTATTGGGCCGGGGTTGGAGCCATCAATTAAATGAGAAGGGAGCACAACTCCGTCACTGAATGAACCGCCCCTTGTGATTGACCATGAAAGAAGAAGTTTAAATAACTGAACCTGGTGTGGAACATTTTCATCTCTTGCATCAGCTGAAGTCAGAAGCTCCCCGGCAAAAGATGAAGGCGTAGTTAAGGTTGTGGGTATTATTACCGTTTTGGCCAGGCCCGTTTTTGGCAATACCAGCGCGTCCCCTATGTAAAACCCAGCTGCATTCGTTCCCGTAACCTTTGAAACTGTTAAGTTATATGCATCAACAAACCCACTTATTGGTGGTAAAATACTATAATTTACGTTTACATGGCCCCAGTTCAAGGCAACTTCACTGGCCCTGGACCCAATAGTTTCCACATGTGCTGAGCCTGGTATCCATTGACCATATGTTGGGCTGTATGGATCAGCATCTAAAACACCAGGTATAAAGTTTAACCTTGGAGAGTATAAATCCCAACTATTGGCGCCGCCGCTGATGGCCCTATAATGCTTTACCACACCGCGCGAGAAGGTGTGATCAGTGCCAATTAATTCTGAAAATGGTAATTTTTCTATATCATAACCAAGATCTCTGAGTTTATTTATCTCATCAAAGATCATTGGTATAAAAGATGCAATATCAACAGCAAACGAACTTTTAATTGGTTCTAGTGTTGCTGCAAGAGCATAGCCAGTTTGTCGGTCCAATGATTCAGCTTCTGCAATTAAACTATTGAAGAAAGATATGCCGTCTTGCCCCTCGCCTTCGAATATACTTCTAGGTTCGCTGGTTCCCAAAACAATCATATTGGCTATATTGCCAAGTTGTTCTTTTGCCAATGCTTTATCAAGCTCAATCTGTGCATCAATCTCTTCTGGAGTTAATCCTTTTTGGCGTAGGGATTCTCTAATTGCTGTTTCTCTTAATGTCTCACCCTCCAAGCATAAATCTTCAAGTTGTTGACAATTATCATTAGGAACGTCTGCGTAACAGGCACTTAAATCTAATATGGGGCCTAAATTCTTAAAGAAAGTTTGTGTCTGTGTTTGTGTAGAAAATAAAGCATAAAAGGTTGGATATCGACTTTGTAGAAGTGACTGAACTCGTGCTATTAATACTGCTGAAGCCGTCCCGGTAAATAAAGTACAAATTTCGTCTTTTGTCAACGCCCCAAAAAGATCACCTAGAAACTCTTCTGGGTCGGCTACGTCCGTTCCTGCAAACCTATCTGCTAACACTTCTCTTGTTTCTGGCACAGGAAATAAATCTTCAGGCATCAATTCCCCGTAACCTGGACTTTGATCTTCACACTTTTCAACAAATGCCATTAGCACTTCATTTACAGGCTTCCAAACCAGTTCTTCTAACTTGGCGTATGCTAAATCTTCCAACTTTCGCGCTACATGATCTAAAAGTGAGGCGAGCCATGGCTTGGGTATTGGCCATGGCCACTTAAACGTTGTATCACGTTTTTTAACAGCTGGAATGGGATCTTCTTTATCTGGATCTGGTTCTCGCGAAAGTGCTTCGTAAAATAAAGCTCCTAATGAAAACATGCTTACGAGAATTATTTCACATACCCATCTTCTTCCCCCTTCATCAGCTGTACTCTCTATAACAGCTTTGTAAAACGGATCGTCAACTCCTTGCGCGATGAATTGGCCCATTTTATCTTTTATGCTTTGCATTACTTCGGCGCCGTGAATAAAAGTAAACCCTTCTAATTCTATATTTTTCGTTTCTGCTGCTTTAAAAAATTTATCAATTTGTTTTGGATCTGCACCGATTTCTTTTAAAAACTCGTCACAAAGACCATCAATAACATCATCTAAAGAAAGGACAGAACCATAACACTCCAATAGCTTATAAGCTAATGTTGGGATGTCTACTCTGTTCAAAACATACGGATAAAGATCATCTAACGTCCTAATTTTATCAACATTATAAGGAAGCGCAGCAAAAACTTGGTCCGCAACTAGGTCATTGGCCGATCTAGCTCTTGTTGATAAAGCATATTTAAAGCTTTTGTCAAGTGTTAACTCTTCCTCTTTTTGGACTTCATCGAATGTCTTTGGTTTCCGCTTCTTCCCGAACTGATCGAAAAATTTCATATGTGATTTTACAGTGTCAGGTTTTTTCGACTTTAATTCTGAAAAGGCTCCTGGATAGGCGTCTACAAATTGCTTGACAGCCAGTCTTGGCCCGGATGTAATAGTGTCCACATGCCTAAACATAGTTGCAGTTGTAACATCATTAAGATAATCAAGTTTTTCTAGTCTCGCAAACCCTTTCCATAGAAAATGCCACGCAGATACCTTATAATGTCCGCCTGTTCTCCTTAACTTTCCTTGGCCTAGTTCTGGTTCTCCTTTTTGTGGCAATCTTATATATGCCAAAGCAGGATAGCTATCGGTGCGCCAGCCAAATGCAATTTGTTCATTTTTTAAATCAACCCTATTCCAAACTAAAAATTCTTTTATTTCTGCTCTAGCTTGTGTGACAGCTTCGCTAATTAAACTAAAATCAATAGGTGCGTTAGTGCCTTCATACACGTATTGTTGAGCTTCTAAGCTTTCATGTTCTATTTGATACTTAATCAAACTGAGTCTTAATTCTTCAACTATTTTGTCAAATGCTACAAAACTATCATATTGAATTTCAAGTTGTTTAACTGGCGGGTCGTACCCGGGTTCCTGAATAGCCTCTCTGGCTTTTGTATTTAAAATAAAACTTGCCTCAAGATCAAACCAGGGGTTCAT
>Ga0208684_1001666_pt1 | contig 11518 bp, 15 predicted proteins | sample MalvireepMed_b05_FD_184245 | JGI IMG/M metagenome (GOLD analysis project Ga0208684, IMG submission 184245) | Marine viral communities from the Global Malaspina Expedition - Malaspina viral metaG DeepMed_b05 (SPAdes) (version 2) | ecosystem: Environmental > Aquatic > Marine > Oceanic | place... | reverse complement strand
TGTGCATCAGCCCAACGAGCGTTTTCATTATTACGGATAGCGCGAGTAGTCCTAAACTCAATCTCATTCCACAGTTGATTAGGAGTTATCTTCTCTCCGACGAGATGTGTTGTGATAAAATCCTTATTTGCTTTACGAACAATCTTTCCACTCATTCTTGCAGCGTAAATACGCTTTACCCATGCCTCTAATGAGATTTCGGGCCTTTTTTGGTGTAGTATTCGGCCCAAATCAGCCCATGAACCACCATCCCACTCGGAGGGGATTAGTTCGTTGAGGTCATCTTTCTCGACTATCGGCAATTCTTCGGGGCATTCTATCTTGAAACGCTGGAATACGCATCTCCATCCTTGAGGGTTACGTTCTCCTGTTCTTTCTGAAAGTAATATACCAAAATGCGTATCGTTACCATCCCACTCATGTATATATGCTCTTATGACTTCATATCCTTCGGTTGCCATCACTAAAACGCAGCACCAATTGGGTATTAAGTGTTTTGTTAGGGCGGTTATGGGTAACTACTAAGAATGAAGGCTACAATACATAACTGATGACGGTTATTGAGGGAATGGATTTTATCGGCCTCCTACGGGCGTTCGCAAGCCCCGACCCTTTTACTGTTTGTTATGGAGCATTGGATTTTTGTTACAATGTGCCGGGTTGGGGGTCCACAGGGGCCGTTTTGTTAGCGTTAATCGAAATCAATTTTTGGCTATGGGTTTCTATTCTAACAGGGAGAAAGTTAAAGAGAGTGTGGCTTAGTAGGCAGCGCAAGGTGAACGCTGATGGGGGCGAAGGACACGGCGTTGATGACCCGTATTGACATGATTAACGACCGGGTTGGCGACGTGAAGGACGATTTGACACGCCATGAAGGCCGCTTGGTCCGGCTGGAGGATATGGCGTTGGATGCAGCCGTAGGCGCAAAAGATTTGAAGGAGGCCATTACGAGCGTTGGGGCCGACGTGCAGAAGGTCATGGATGGCCCGGTATATTCGATTGACAGGTTCGTTACCAAGAGGGTGGCGCAGATTACGGGCGGCTTGGGCCTGTTCGGATTTCTCTTGCTCAAGTCATTAGATTTTTTTTGATAATTTTTTTTGGTCGTTTCGCGTGGTGGTGGCCCGTTCTCTCCTACTACGCGCGGGGGGTATTTGGCGGCTTCAAATGCCACCTAAGACCATTCAAAGACCACCTAAGAGACTTCAACCCCCTCAATGACCTAATCACCCCCGGCGAAATTATCGTGGCTTAGGTGGCTCGTATGGCCCTCAATTCAACGCTTATATGCCACGTCGCCCATCCTCATATTATCCGGCGTTAGCCGGGTTGCCTTCGCGTGGATAGCACGCGGAGAATAGTCGCAGTAGTGTGCAAGGTGGGCCGGTCATGATGAAGGCCTATCCGCATAGACTACACCTTGATGTGACCCCTACGTAGTGCTGAAGCGGCACCGCGATGAACGGCTCCTTGAGGGCCTAATAGTCGAAGCCGCGAGGATTGCATAACGTGTTGGGTGGACTCGGACAGCAGCCGAGTCCTTTGGTGCAGCGTTGCCCTATGGGCGGCGCGTCAGTCATACCGGCGCGCGACGTGGTGGGGGTGAAATGCCGGAGCCGTTGGGTTCATGGTGAATTATCGTGTCAAGGTCAAGGGGTCCGGGACAGCCGGGGATTAGTGGTCGATGTGATAGGTGCGGAGTGAATAACTCGGAGCCTTGCACACTACAACACCTAACTGAAGCGACGGAGTAACGACAGCATGGGCGCGATAATGAATTGTGACTACTCAAGGCAGCGAGTCGCCACCCATGCAGCAAGCGAGGCCGGAGGGCTTCGCTAATCGGCGTTACGATAGCACACCCGGCCATAGGGCGAGTGTGTGAAGTTGCGCGAGGATAACACGCTATCGAAGTGGGACTTTACAGATTCACAACCACGTTAGGCCTTGAGCCTTGAACGGTAGTCTGCGCCGATTATCGCAACGGTTCACCATGACAACCGACCGGGTGCATGGAGGGCGACCCCGTAACTGAAGCGGGATAATTGCCCCCATGCGCCCCTCAATAACTGCGAGATAATTTCTCGCGGATGAAGTGCAGTGTTCAAGCCTCCACGTGGCGCACTTTGGTTAATACTAATTGAACAATAATGGACGAATGAATATGGATGATGAAGTGAAAGCAATACGACACACTGAACCCCGAGTGCCTAACAGCATGACGGGATTCAGGCAACACGCCGAACACGATAACGCCTTCAAGGATGACGAGGCGACACACAACCGGCCCTCATACTTCAGTATGAGCAACCGGAGTTATGCGGGAAATGTCCGACACACCCGCGAGGGTTCGGATTGGCGCAACGGTCGCAATGCACAGCGGGAGAAGGCGAGCCGGTGGCAGGTGTCACAGGACTTCATGCGAGCCGACAGCCGAAAGGTGGCCCCGAAGCCGGACCCGAAGCCGAGCCGAAGCCGAGCGAAGCGACACGCCCGAAAGGCGCGAGCATGGATGAGGACGAAGTGAGGCGATAGGCCGAGCCGAGCCGAGCCGAGCAAGGATGACCCCCGACCCGACGAAAGGGGCATCACGGACACGCTGCCCCGACCGGGGTGAGCAGGGAATACCACCCTGCCCTCGGCGGGAAAGCAGCAAAGAGAAAAAAGAGAGGTGAAAAAGAGTGAAAGAGAATAGAGAGATTGACCGAGAGACTTGCCTTGACACAATAGAGATGTTGAGGCAGATGGACAAAGAAAAGGAGAGGGCGGCCAAGATAGCCCACATAGAAAGAGGGAACTGAAAATGATAGAGATAGTGGTAATGATGATGATAACAGCGATAGCAATGGTGAGAGGGACGGGGGATAAAACCCCGCTATGTGATGCGGCCCAAAGTGGGTCAGTGGGTGAACACCGGATTAGAGAAGAATCATTCCGAGTCAAAGCCAAACTTGATGCGGAAAACAACCGCAAGGAGAGGCGGAGAATCAAGGAGATTTGGGCTAAGAGGAAAGCGGTGGAAAAGTTGCTGGCCCCAACGGAGGCCGGATTCCAAGCGGTGAAGGAACACCGACTAAGGAATGACAGAATGGCGCAGAAACTCACCAAGATATATGGTTGGAGTATTCCCGGATATTTCCCGATGCTCGGTTGGACATGGGAATGGTTCTTAGAATGGTCTTGCCCGGAATACAATGGTCCCATTGGTATTGATAGATACCAACCAATACCCACAGACGAGTGGGTGAAAACTGTTAGGGACAGGGATGTAGCCATTAGGGCATTCATCAATACTCACATCGGGCAAGAGGTTTTCGATTGTCTTTCGCAAAGGGAGTTTGACGACGCGAAGGAGTCGTGGAAACCCCGGCGCATGAGAATGCGTCGCTGAACCAAACTCACAGATGGTGCGACAGGGGGGAAATAGCGCAACCGACAGATACGTCGGGTAAGTCGCCTAACTTCTGTCGCCACCATCTCAAGCGGGTCGGGGGGAGATACCCCAAAGTCACCCTCCCCTCGGCCCCACATTAGCAACCGCCCCGATTAGGGAATGTGGTTAAAGAGCCGCTAATGAGGAATGAAAAATGGAAATGGAAAGAGAACTGACAATGATAGTTACAGCCCTAATAGTATGGGTGCTGTGGCTAATCGGAAAGAAGGTGTGGGTCGAACTTGGAGATGCCTACCATACACTCAAGATTATGAGTGGAAATGGGCTTTCAACGCGACGTGCAGACAACGAGGACGAAACGATGGAATTGCTACGACAATACCGTGAGAGGCTTGAGAAAGTCAATCACGCAATCCAGCAACTCCTCGACTTGAAAAAGATGGACCCCCAATGGGACGAGATTGGTCCCTACAAAACATGGGGGGCCTCGTTTGACGCTTGCGAGTGTCCAACAGGAGATGACCACGACTTCGGGGGCTACAAAGTCCTTGAGGACGGCACAGAAGTGTGGGGTTGCCCTCACCGGCAAGCACTCATAGAGGACAACTGACCGGGCCTCGGCCCCGATTGTGAGCGCGGCAGGGGGTGAAATAAACCCCTGTCGCCTCCAACGGGAAAGTCGAGCAATCGGCTGGTGAGCAAAATAGAAAATGATGAGATATTGAGGGATAACCACCCTCTAACAAAACTTCTCTTGGGGTTGGTTCCCTACATCTATGCTGTCTATGTCTTTGACGTAATATCGTTCAAAGAGGGCAACACAAAGGTGTTGGTGCCGAGTAAACTCCAAGAGGTGTTCAGCACCCAACAGGCTGCGCTACAATACTGCGGCAAATACGGTGGCATGGACCTTAGAGTCTGTGTTATCAGTAGTAATTTGTGTGGAGTATGTGGCGCACCAGCACTCATGCGAAACGAGGGTGAGTCCTCACAGGGTTTCTTCTGTGAGAGTCACATACCCCCGAATGACTGCATGAACTGAACCAAGATAACCGGGCCTCGGCCCTGATGATGGGTCGGCGTGGGTGAGAGATTACCCCGCCGGCTCACACAGGATAGTCGAAAGGCTGGTGATGAAAAGGATGAGTGACGAAATGACCTTCAGCAAAGAAATAGAGTTGAAGGTGCCTAAGTCTGAATTGCAGTCTAAGTGCTGTGGTGCAGACTTGAAGTATTGGCCGGGTAACCCCTACGTTCCCTACTGTAAAAAGTGTGGGCGTGAGGTGAGAGAGGTAATTGACAACCAACCCGTATCAATACACTGAACCAAAGATGACCGGACCGAAAGGCCCCGATTGAGGGTCAATGCAGGGGAGATGATTCCCTGTGTTGGCCCCGACGGGAAAGCAAGGAGGTGAAAATAAGATGGAAGTAAAGATGAAGATATGCAATGAACCGGAGTGTGGTGGAAAGATGCAACCACACACGATAGATGCAATACATCACGACAGACGGACAGACCGGCTGGACTGTGATGGACCCTGCTCGGAGCGCAGAATAGCCGAGTGGAAAAACAAGCCACAGGCTTGAACCAAAGATGACACACGCGGCGGGGGGAAGAATCCCCCCGTCGCCAACGTGGTGCCGACCCGATTAGGGACTTCGGTAATCACAAAACGATACCGATTGGTGAACCAGCGTGTTCACCGGGGTGCAGACCCCGGTGCGACCGAAGCGACCCGCCAACTCCCAAAGGAGAGAAATGCCCGAGCAGACTTCAAACTTGCTCGGGTTAGTGCAGAATTAGAGATGCTGAAAGAGAGGTGCGTGGAATGACAAAGACTGTCGGACCCCTGCTCTAAAGCATACATACGCGCCAAGAAGGCAATAGCACCAACTACGGGGGCGGGTTGCAGAAGAAGCACCGAGACTGCATCCAAAAGAAAGAGTGGGATTTGAGAGGGTTCCCAACCCTCAAGATACCCTGCCTCCTTAGACACCATCCGATAATAGACTCCGCAGCATGGAGGTTAGGATAGTCCAAGGACAAACGAAATGGGTGAAAAACAGGAGGATTCATCATGAAGATGAACCTAATGAAAATGGCTTTTGTCATTCTGCTAATTGCCGCCATTGGTGGCGGTATCGCAGACGACAGTGGCGCAGTTGTGGGTGTTATGCCCCACACCGTCACGGACATGGCCGATGAAGATACTATCTTCATCATACCGAACATGGAGAACACGCAAAGCGACAACAACGAGATACCTAAACCGATGGGTTACCTCAACGCTCGGCAGCGACGGAACTCCCGTCAGCATAAGTCGAGAGTCATTAAACGGCTCTCGCGCTGGTGGAGTAAAACCCCGAAGGCTATGTGGGCCACGCTCACAGACACCCAAAGGGACTCCGTAGTCAAGAGATGGCGTCGGCAAGAGTTTGCAGCGGAGATAGCATCTCCGTTCGCACTTGCCGGACTCATCCCGCTGTTACAGATGGACCTTGCCCTCACACTCGGCTTAATCGCCGTGTTGGGAATGGTCTATCTGATACCGAAGGTCGCCGTTCAGGGAGAATGGAGCAGAATCATGCACCGGACTACCGAAAACGGAGATTGGGGAGAGTTAGTAAACCACAAGGCGTTGAAGGATGCAATGAAGAATGTGAAGAAGGCAGAAGCCGTCCTCACAGACGCAGAAGCGGCCCTTGCCGGACAGGCATCCGAGGAGGATGTGCCGGTAGGAGGTCTTGAGGCCTTCCTTGACGAGCGAGATGTGCTTAGAGAGGCCATCGAGGTAGCAAAGGCAACTTTGGAAGCAGCAGTCCTAATTGCCGATGACGCACTTGGAGAGGCAGGGAAAATCACCCTCGTCCAACATCTTGACGAGATAAGTGGTGCAGACCTGTTTAACCATGACCCGACAACGCTGACATTTAGCATCGAGTTAGAGTTGAAGGTGCCTAACCTCAATAGGAGTGTGGGTTTGACTCAGATGGTGGAGCATCTAAAAGCGCACTACCATGAGCAAGTCCGTTTGAACAACGGAATACTACGCTCGCGTGGTATTGGTATGACGGGAGATGGAAACAGTGCAAGTTACACAGACCCCACAAACTTCGCCGTCTGTTCAGATGGTAGTTTAGGAAGCCAAGCGGCTGACAATATGTCATACAGCCAAGATGGTAGCCAAGGGACGTGTATGGGGTTTGAAATCAAAACGCCTGTGTTGGAGATACGATATTTCGGAGCAATCCGAGAGTTCCTCGACATTCTCAAATGCTGGAGATACCCCGGAATCACGCAAGACTTAGCAGACGGACGACCGTTTGTTGATGAGCAGTGTGGAATGCACGTTCACATCGGCCCTATGGCGGGTCGGTGGCAAGATGCAAGGACAGTTGGAAAGACGCTCCTTCAGTCCTTTGGTCGGCGTCAGAACGGCGACGAAGCAGCCATACTTGCTGCACTCGTAGCATCTATGGAGTCGAATTGGGGGATGATGCACAAAATGATTCCCCCGCATCGGTCCAGCCGGATTGACGAAGGTAGCCATGACTATGCCCGCTTGAAAAACGGCACCATGATTGACAGGGCAGCCTCGGCACGAAGGTTATTGAAGCGATACAATGCGTTCAGTCAGACGCATGGTATCAACCCCACCCACAACACGGCAGAAGAACGGCGTGAAGTGTGGGGCAATGCGCTGAAACTTCATCGGGATGCCGGTGGAGATGCGCCTCAAACCTACGAAGCGTTTAAGGGTTGGGATGGCGAAGATGCGGTGCCTGAGCGACTCCTACAAATACGGGAGAAGCAGACGGAATTACTGTGCAAGTTTGTGTATAATGTAATGAATGCAGACAAAGACGGTTACCCGTTCGTGAGACTCGGCTCCCTACTAAGCACAGGAACCATAGAGTTCCGAGGTCAAGCAGGGTGCCTACACGCTGATAAAATCGAGGCGTGGGTCACATATCTTGCACTTGCCACACAAATGTCTATGAGCGGCATGGAGTGGTTTGTGGAGGATAGTAGCACCAAAAACCTCGCTGAAGTGATAATGGGCAGTAGTTTTGGGGAGATAACATCAACCCAAGACCTGTTCAGATACACCCTAACAGACGCGATACCTCCGGGTCATCGTGCTTCAGTAGGTGGAAACCCGCTTCAGTGGAGTGGGGCGCATGAAGGTGCAGATTTCAAGGCGGTGGCGGTCCTCGGACTGATACCCCTTCTGCTCAAAGGCTTGCCCTTGCTGTTGTTGCTTGGCGTTCTATTGATTGTGGGCTGCGGAATTGGCGGCCTAATCAAGATGGACGATAACAAATGTCTCTCAAAGGGAGAGATGAATGGTGTGAACCGACTTCTCGGTGAGTTATCCACTCGCGGAGAAGAAGCGTGTGGAATGATGGCTGTGTGGCCGGATGGGCGTGTGAACGCTCGGAAGTTCGCTCGGCCGGCATCCGAGAACAAAAAGCAATCGAGTTATTTTGGTGTGAGTGGCTACGGCAACTCGTATTACAGTGACTCAGGGAGTAATATCCCGTTGGTAATGGGACCGATAGTGCCGGAACTGCTGGTAGCAGAACATGGAGTCGGAAAACATCACCCCCGAGACAGAAGGGCGCATACCTATGCGGCCATCATCGGTCATACGAGGTTCGGAACCGGCGGCGCAAACAATGAACGCAACGCACACCCCATTAAGATTGGTAGTTGTGCGGGTGTTCACAACGGCGTTCTCGGAACCGGATGGCGTAAAATCCGTGACGCCATATTACATGACCCTAAGACGACTAAGGATAGTCTGCGGGACATGGATAACCGAGAGGTTGATTCAGCCCTCATTTGGCTGGTCCTCAACGAATTGGGTGGCTCGCACAACAAGCAAGTCCGTGAGATGGATAAGACGTTGGCTAACTCGTCAATGAGATTGGCGTGGGTTGATACCCGAGACAACGTGCTTGGTGTGCCTCGGGTGCATCTATGGGCCAATACATCGGACCTATACATAGCACAGACAGTTAAGGGGAATGTGGTCTTTGCATCAACGGCCGCTATACTCCGTGACTGTTGGGGGCCGGTGCTGGTGAAAGGCACTATCGCCTCGGCCAAACTCGGTGACCACTATGTCATTGACTACACACATGGACTCATCAATTTGGGTCAAGCGTGGGTCAAACCGAAGAAAGCACACAACGCGAATGCGTGGAAGAAGAACACGCAACACAAAGCCAAGAAGGTAAGGGGTAACCCTCCGAAGAAGGTGGTGGGCGGGGCTTCGGCCTCGTCCACCCCGAAAGCGGGAGTCGTGAAGGTGATAAAGCCTGATGGTAGGGTCCACTTCACTACCGAAAGTGGTATGGCTGAACAAATCAGTCCTAATGACCCCTGCTGGCGCGAGGACTGCAAACACTGTGAAAACGGCAAGGCCTTGAGTCGGACGGTAACGTATTGTGCAACCTGCAAACGAGCGGTGAAGTATGACCCGCTACTACTGCCGAAGCAGAAGGCGGTATCTTTGAAGAAGAAGTGCAACGAACCCGAGTGTGAGGGCAAAGAACAACCTCACTCATGGGATGGTGGAAAGGGACTTGGTGGAGATTGGGACTGTGATGGGCCTTGCTCGCAACGAAAGTTACGGGCCTACTTGGCTAAGAGCGTTCCGAAGGAGGTTCCTCCGCCCCCCGTCAAGGACTGTGGACCGCATGACTGCGTGGTTGAAGTCGAACAGTGGAATGAGAATGAGCCGATTGATTCGGCGTATCATGCCCTTGAGGATTGGGCCAACACACTGTTAGACCAGCAGGTGCAAGGGGTTGCCTTCAACCTACTGCATCGGAGTGCAGACGACGCCACGATTGGAGACTTCGTGCGCGACATGACGGCAGAAGGTGACTTGGCTGACGACGAACGCGCAGACCTGTGTTCGATGGTAGCCGAGAGCGCAACTGACTGAACGGGTGGGGGGGCTTCGGCTCCCCTGCCCAAACAGGAGGATTGATGATGGAATCAACCATTGACAAAACGCGCAGGTTGGAAAGTGTGTGGCTTGCATTCATTGTAGGCCTGTGTCATAATATGTTCGGGTTGGGCCGAATGACTTGGAGAGTGCGAGTAGTGTCCAGCGACAACCGCTCGGTCACACTCCTTCTCCATGAGAAGCCTTGGAGTGACGGCTCCCAAGGAAACGTGATAGCACAGACTACGCTATCATGGTTCCCCGGCTGTTCAAATCTATGGATAGCACACAGCACCAACATACACCCCGACTATCGCAGTGGTAAAGTCGTTGGACTAATCCGGCAATTTCAAAACCGAGTCCTTGAAGATATGCAAGCATACAGTGTAACCTGCACTGTGCGAGCAGACAACATAGTAGGGACGAAGGCAGCGAAGAAGGCTGGATATACGATAACGGACACCTTTGAATCTTGGCGACAACAACAGGGAGCAGACAGTAACAAAATCCTGTTGATGACGCGCAAGGTGCGAGAGTAAACAAGACGACATAAGCGGCTGCATCGGGGCGGGGAAACCTGCCCCGGTGTGGCCCAACCGGCATCCGGCCCGAGAAGGGAAACCGGAAACCCCGGTAGTGAGCAACCTACTCACTTGAACCTAACCTGCGAGGGTTAGAGAGGGGAACGTGAGTCCTCTCTCGTTGCGAATGCTAACCGGCCCTTAGAAGGGGTATCGGTGCCACCGGCGATTCTCATGCGTCGGAAACGCTGGCCTTTTTTTAGGCGGTGTAAAAGATACACCCGGTTCCAATTCTGCACTAACAAAGAGATTTACACCGAGAGAAAAATGTTAGAAAAACGAGAGAGAAAATAACTGTTAGAAAAACGAGAGAAAAAATAACTGTTAGAAAAGCCAAAGAAAAGATAACAGTTAGAAAAACGAGAGAAAAACGAACATTGTTAGAAAATCGAGAGAAAAAGTAACGAGAGATTCGGAGAGAACGGCAACGGAACCTTTATAGGGTTCCCGTTGTCTGTTCATACTTGGGGTCGGCGGAGAGTGGTTTCTTTTTTACACCTGCTTCTATTTCGCACGTAGGTTCCTCTTTTCTTCGCCCCTGCGCCGACCCCAACCAAGAGAAATCGAAAGACCATAAAGGTTCCGTTCTCCCTCCCTCCTTGCTAACCGATAGACTGCGTGTGTGTTGTATGATGTAGTGGGCTTTTCAGCCCATCACACATCACTTTCGCCAGCCGCACCCACAGTGACCTCATATACTCACTTGGTTTACTTTCTGCACCAGCACCCGGCGGCCCCACACTCCTACACGCGAGGCTTGCGTGCATACGGGTAACCATACACCGCACCAGCCGCATACCGAATGTTATATACGCGACCCCATTTTCTATCATGCAAGGGTATATAAGCAACAACGCCGTCAGCGATTTATGGGCAACGAAAACAACCCCACTCCGACCGAGGGAGCGAACGACTCGGCGCAAGCGAAATCAGCCCTCAAGGTTGGTGTATGGCGGCCCCACTATGGGTGGGACATGAACGCTGTTGTCACCGCATCGGACATGAAAGAGGCCGTGAACGTGCTAACATCGGACGTAGCATTGGTGGTTTTGGCTGAAAATGAAATGGACCCTGACGCATTCTTGCTGATTGAATCGAAGGAGCAAGGTCGCTGCCGCCACCACTATCGGCGGCTGCAAAATGACACCTACGAACAGTGGAGCGCGTTCGGAAATTGGCGTGCCGGTGGCGAATGGCTACCCATCCCCAAGCATGAGGTGAACGCATGAGTCAAGCGAATTGGATTAAGCACCCCGCAGTCCAACGTGAGTGGTGCGTGGAATGTTACCAACAGAAGCCTCTTTGGAGCGTTACGCTTGGTAACTACGGTTCAGACACATACCGTGTATGTCGTGGATGCCTTGATAACTTCTGTCGAGACAATTCCCTCAAGGCGGTGAACGTATGAGTCAAGCGAATTGGGCTATGACTAACGGTTACATACAGTGCGCTGGATGCAAGGGTTTTGGCCCTCATCAGCACACACTATGGCGTCGTTGGAGGGGTGTCACCGTGATGCCCTACTGCACCGAAGAATGTGCGGCGGTGAACGTATGAGTAGCGAGAAGGTATGCTACGAG
>Ga0208684_1001663_pt1 | contig 11538 bp, 9 predicted proteins | sample MalvireepMed_b05_FD_184245 | JGI IMG/M metagenome (GOLD analysis project Ga0208684, IMG submission 184245) | Marine viral communities from the Global Malaspina Expedition - Malaspina viral metaG DeepMed_b05 (SPAdes) (version 2) | ecosystem: Environmental > Aquatic > Marine > Oceanic | place... | reverse complement strand
AGTCTGGGATAAGGAAAATGTACCGGATCTTCAGTACGTCATTCAAAGCTATGATACAGCGTATAGTAAACGTGAGACGGCGGACTTCAGTGCGATAACGACGTGGGGTGTATTTTATCCTGATGAATCGGGAGGGCCCCCTAATCTGATCTTGCTGGATGCCAAGAAGGGCCGGTGGGAATTTCCTGAACTGAAGGCAATCGCGTTGGAGCAATATAAGTTTTGGGATCCGGAGACGGTTATTGTCGAGGCGAAGGCGTCAGGACTGCCTCTTACCCATGAGCTAAGGAACGTTGGCATTCCTGTAGTAAACTTTACCCCTAGCCGTGGTAATGATAAGTTATCGCGGGTTCATTCCATTTCGCCATTATTTGAGTCTGGTGTGATTTGGGCTCCTGATGAGCGGTGGGCAGAAGAGGTCATTGAAGAATGTGCAGCTTTTCCCAATGGGGAGTATGACGATTTGGTGGACAGCACCACACAGGCTTTGATGCGTTACCGGCAGGGTAATTTTGTCCAGCTTCCGACGGATTACCAGGACGACGAACCACGGACCGTGAGGTTTGAGGCGTATTATGGTTGACGGGTCCGCAGGTGCAGGAGATCAAGCGCGTCAACTTGCTGATTTAGAGGCACGATTAGGTGGCCTTCCCAGAGGCGGTTCCGGCTATTCTGGCGGCATTGCCGCACTTCCTTCTATTCGAGAGGGCCTAACCGCCGCCGGGGAGGGCACTGTCACCGCTTTGAACAGGGTAGCTCGTGGTCTAGGAGACAGGACGGCGGGTCTGGCCAGTTTTTTAGGCGACATTAATCCTGCTGTTGATATTGTAGATGCGTTTCGTGGTTCTGGTCAAATTATGCAGGGGGATGTCGTAGGCGGCGGCTCCAGGATGGCAGGCGGCATTGCAGCGTCCATGCTTCCCGGCTCTTACGCGCAGTATTCGGCTGTTGGGAAACTCCTTCCTGCCATGTTTATCGGTGTGGGCGGAATGCGTCGTCTTAATAAGCCGGGGTGGGAAGCTAACCTGGATCGGGCCAGGACTATGGAACATAAGGCGGATCCTTCTGTTGGACCAAAGGGGGGGTACACGGATGCCGCCAAGAGAGATCCTGTTTTAAACAAGAATATTTGGGAAAACACCGGATTCTACAAGGGTCAGGATAATCTTTATCGAACGGAGATTGATACAACTAAGTTCAAGGTTAAGTCTCCGGACGAAATAGGTGCTTTTGAGAATTTAGCAGACGCCAGCCGTACTCGACTCCCGGAAGGACAGCGCGGACCAATGGACTGGGGGGATTGGAGTGGTCCTCAACTAGAACATGACGTTATTACAGAAAGGGCCTTGGCTAATAGAAAGGCAGCTAAGACCATTAGACCGGGACATTACACGAATAAGATAGATGACCCGTGGCTACGGACCACTTGGTCTGACTTCTTTAGTTTTCCGGAACTGGAAAAGGCATATCCCGGACTTAAAGATATCGAATTAGATATTACTATTCTTCCAAAGGACAGCTATGGGTACCTTGCAAAGTGGACCCCTGCTTGGCAAGAAACTCCGGGAAAAATAACGGTACGAGCTACCCTGGCAGATCTTCGAAAAGCAGTGATACATGAAGCGCAGCATTATATCCAAAGGCAAGAAATGTTCGGGAAGGGGTCAAGCACGGGGGGTATTTTAGCAAGACGAGATGAACCAAAAGTAAAAGAATGGCTTTTGGATGCGGGTCCGGAAATGCGACAACTCGCTCGGGATAATTTAAGCTATGCTGATAAGTTACTTTTAAAATACCCTGGGGCCAAAGCCTTTTTAGAGCGGGTCCCGCGCAGTAAAGGAAGCGGCCCCCGTATCCAACCCGAGGACATGAAGGACACGAGTTGGGGCACGAAGGACGATAAGAAAATAGCGGCTAAAATTGGTCAGTTAAGGTCCGATGCTATAAATATAAATGCGGCGTTAGCGGGCAAAAATTCTTTGAAAGCCCGTGCTCAATGGGTTTATGGGAAACATGCGGGAGAAATTGAAGCTCGACGGGTTCAGAAACGCATGGATTACACTCCGGAACAGCGGTTTCCTAGTGACGATTCAGAAGCGATTTTTCCTGCGGGTAATGAGGAATGGTATGGCCTAAATATTCCGCTAGAAAGTCAAATAGTAGACACTGATTTTGCCCACGGCGGTCCCGTCTACGCCAGCGAACTTTTGCACATGGCGGAAGGCGGCCCCCCTAAAATTCCTGATCTGACTTCCGTGCCTGGGGGCAAGCGGGAGGGCGTACCGGATTCCGAGGCGTCACAGAGTACGATTAAGCGTAGGCTTGCTCTGGAAAAGCAGCAGTTGTCGGAGCTTCTTGGAAAGCCAGTAAAGAGGGACGTTACCCGCGCTCTGGAAAAGGGCATACAAAGTCTTTTGGACAAAGACCCGCTTTCGGGAAAAAGAGCCCAACGGATGTCCGATAGGATCTATGATTTAAAAGATCTGATAGATCCGCATCCCTTCTTTCCTACTATGGAAGAGGAAATGAAAGGAACTATCGGCCATGCTTTGGGTGTACCATATGATCCGGCCAAGTCTATCTGGCATCTATTAGATGAGAAAACACAGACACCGGACGATATCCGATTTCTGGATCAATGGTTGAAACAGAACCATGGCAAGGGGCTTCTAGAATTTACTTTCCCTCCGGAATTACCGCCTCCCCGGTCTCGAAGTCTATTGCAATATATTCCTCCTGGAGAAGACCCTGTCCCATCTGCGACGAATCTTTCCGAGGATGTTAGGAAGAGGATAAACAGTGTTCTGCAACCGCAGGAATCCGATTTATCTTTGGTTCCTGAATCGCGGCCCAAGGACCCTCTTAATTTACCTGCCATCATTTCAAAAACGGCGGCTTTAGCTGCGTTTGATGAACCACGGCCCAAGGGCAAGGGTCAGAGGTTTCGTGGCATTGGAAGTCTTATGCGGCGGCGTCTTTTCCCTCTTATTCAGGCTGCACAGCTTGGTTATGAGCATCTTTTGTCTCCTGAGCAGAAGGCTGAGATCAAGGATTTTCTGGAGAGTCCCGCGCATGAGATGGTGGGCATGGACAAACCTGGGATTGAATATTTCAAGGATCTTCTTGGGATGTCTGAGGACCCTACGGTTCCGGTAGAACGTGGCATAGGGGACAACCAAGGGCCGCCTTTATTGCCAACCAAGGAAGAGAAGGGTCTAGCCACACAGGCAGACAAAGCCAGGGACATGTTCGGCCCTTCTGGAAAGGGCCCCGGCAAGAGAAAACTTTTGGTAGTAGGGTGTAGCAAGGGCAAAAATCCGGTGACCTGTGCCGTCGAAGCATCCAAGTTGTACACGGGTTCCTTGTGGCAAATGGTGAACAAGCATTTTGGCGGTGCGGAGAACGTCCCCAAGGGCCTGGAAGATGCGGGCATTGATTTTCACGTATTGTCTGCCGAGCATGGTCTGATCCCGGCAAATGAGCTTATAGAAACTTATGACCGGGAGATGACGCAACCTCGTAAGGCGGAAATCCTTGGCGACAAGAAGATGACGCAAAACATTGTTGACGTCTTTGGCCGCTACGATCCGGAAGATGTTTTTATTGCCGCCAGTAAAAACTACCGGGGCCTGATTGAGGACGCCACGGGCCGTGAGTTCCCGACGTTCAAGCGTGGTCGTGGTACAGGAGTTGGCACCCATAGGGGAGAGTTTGCTGAGTGGCTGCGCCAGAACATTGGACCACGGTCCACGGGTCAGGGCGTTGGCTCGTTAGCAAAGGAAGCCAGGGACATGACCTCTGGACCCCGTTTCCGGGTAGAGTACTTACCAACTAACGACGCCTATGTAGCAATGTTTGGCAGCGCACTTACTTCTCTACGGTATCCAGAAATACCTACCTTAAAGCGAGAGAAATTCGGTAAGAAAAAGGGAGAACCAAAAGTATTAGAGAGAAGATTCTTCTCTTCTTTGGAAGAAATTGATGCTGTTCTAGAAAAGAGTGGGTTACGAAGAGACCCAGAAACAAATGATATTGTATCCATAGACGAGACCTCGCCGCCCACGAACAAGGCCCACGGCGGTCCAATATACGCCAGCGAGATTTTGCACATGCAGGGTGGGGGCGATGTTGTAGATATTGGAGCTTCGGATCCCAATCGCCTGGACATGGCCGATGTTGAATATACGATGCCGCTTTGGGAGCGTATAAAAGAGGATCCTATTGCTCTTATGGCTTATGATCCTCGTAATATTACGAACATTCCGGGAAGAAATCCTGGCTTCGGCACACCTTCAGTTCGAGTAACTAGAAGGGGGCAAGACGTTAGAGGGTACTACAGTCCTTATGGTCCGCATAAAGGAACAATAGCTATTCATCCTGCTTTCACTTTTCCGAAAAGTGAGGGGTTTAGGGAGTACGATAAAGGATATTACACGGGAGAGCATAGTTTCGAGGATTATTATCCTAAAGATGTTGATATTAAAGAGATAGCTCAGGCCGAGGGCTTAGATGTTTTGATACACGAGCTTCGTCATAAAGGTTTATATGATCTTGTTTCTGGGGAGGGTTCAGAACTGTCTTCAGATGAACGGCGGATGTTCCTGGAACGCTTAATACATGATCCTGATTCTCCTCTTTCCCATGAGGCTAGAATTCGATTACAGGATTTGAAGGATCTTACACATTATCCTCATGGAGAAGATGCAAGAACAGGGAAAAGTCTTAGAAAGCATCTACGATCACATCCATATTATAGTCAATTTCAACGACAGTATCGGAAACTCCAGGACATGGAGCGGTATCAACCAAGGCGAAGCGACTGGGAAAATAATGAAGCTGACTTTTATACTTGGTATCAAACTCAAGAGGGCATGAAGGAGGTAGACCAACATGAGCAGGATTATGCGAGAGCGCAATCTATAGCTCTTGAACGTATCGCCAAACGTTGGCCTGGGTGGAATTATGAGGTTCCTGAAAGTAGCCCGTATAGATCCGCAACGAGCACAGGGGTTGGTATTACTGAGCCTCGTTTATCCGATGTTTTAAAAAAAGAGTATGATGAGGAGCAGAAATATCAGGAGCAACGTTTGCACGAGCAGAGAGCCCGTAAGAAAGCCCACGGCGGTCTGGTATCCATGGCCCCCGAGGCGCGGGGTATGTTTGGCAAGCCGCATCCCATGACTAAAGAGCCACGGCTCACGGACCATGGCCCAGGTGCCAATCCAGGCGTAGCTGGTTTATGCGGTGTGGCTAGGAACATGAACCGTAGTGTGGTAGCGTAGCTCTTTACTTTTTGAGAGAGGATTTGTCATGCCGAAGGTTGGCTCCACGCATTATCCATATACCAAGAAGGGTAAGAAACAGGCCAAGTTGGCCCGTGAGAGACAAGCTGCGAAGCGGAAGAAGTCCAAGACCAAGCGGAAGAAAAAATAGGTGGCGTGATGGCTTGTAAAGAATGCATGTGTCAGTTATGCGGTGACGAGTGTGATTGCGAAAGCTGCACTCCGGAGAAGTGCGACTGCACTCCGGATAAGTGTGACTGCGGACACAAGATGTCTGAGGAGAATGGCAACGGTCTTTTGCCGACGTATCGTGTCTAGAAAGCACTAGTTAGAAACGAAGGAGAAGCCAATGTTTGTGACAGTTAGCGAATGGGTGATGGAACGTGCCAAGGAGCCTTCTTCCTGGGCAGCGGGTGCTGCCGTGTTAGTAGGTTTGGCGGCTTTTCTTGGTCAGCCGTGGGTTGGCGCAGTTGGTGTAGCGGCTGCGGTCATAGCAGTTGTTGTCAAGGAACGCGGCGGTCGCTTTTAAGAAGTGAGATAAATAATGGCTAGAGAGCCTTTTCCGGTTTCGTTAGTGGAACGGCAAAACGACGATCCAAATCTTATTGAGATAGAAGAAGATGTAGAGTTTGCTGTTCCCGGCGCATTTTCCACTGTTCTGGATGACGTTCCGGAAGAGATTGAGATAGAACTTTCCGAGGACGGTGGCGCTCTAGTTGATTTTGATCCGGAGGAGACTCGCGGCGGGGAGGAAGAATTTTCTTCCAACCTTGCAGAGTTTCTGGATGACGGTGAGCTTGGCGGCTTGTCCAACGAGCTTATGGCGGAATTTGAGGCCAATCGTTCGTCTCGCGGCGATTGGGAGGAGACCTATTCCAATGGGCTGAGTCTTCTTGGTCTCAAGTACGAAGAGAGATCGGATCCTTTCAGGGGCGCGACAGGCGTAACGCATCCTCTTTTGGCTGAAGCGGCTACGCAATTTCAGGCACAGGCGTTCAACGAGCTTTTGCCCCCTTCGGGACCGGTAAGAACCGTGGTCATGGGCTCCATGTCACGGGAGAAGGAGGAGCAAGCCTCCCGCGTCAAGGAGTTTATGAACTATTACATTATGAATGTGATGGAGGAATACACGCCGGAGTTTGACCAGATGCTGTTTTATCTGCCTCTGGCCGGTAGCACCTTTAAGAAGGTCTATTATGACGAGAGCTTAGATCGTGCGGTAAGCAAGTTTGTTCCCGCCGAGCATCTCATCGTCCCTTACGAGGCGAATGACCTCGAAACGTGCCCCAACATCACGCAAGTCATTCGTATGCCTGCGAACGAGCTACGGAAGAAGCAAATCTCAGGCTTTTATCTGGATGTTCCCGTTTTACCCTCACAAACGGAAGAAGATGACATATCGAAGGAAATGAGCAATATAGATGGCGTTTCGCCGTCTAATATTGATTACGACTGCTCATTGCTGGAATGTCATGTCAATTTAGACCTGAAGGGGTATGAAGAAGTAGACGAAGAGGGCGAGGAAACGGGCATCAAAGTCCCGTATGTGGTGACAATAAGTCAAGATAATGGCGCAGTTTTGTCGATTCGACGCAATTATGACGAAAATGACGAGAAAAAACGCAAGATTCAATATTTTGTTCACTATAAGTTCCTCCCAGGCTTCGGATTTTATGGGTTAGGGCTCATTCATACCATCGGAGGGCTCTCCAGAACGGCTACAGCAGCTTTAAGGCAGCTTATTGACGCTGGAACGCTCTCAAATCTGCCCGCAGGCTTCAAAGCAAGAGGGCTACGGATAAGAGACGACGACGATCCGCTACAACCTGGAGAATTCCGGGATGTAGACGCTCCTGGGGGCGCGATTAGAGACAGTTTGATGCCGCTGCCCTTCAAAGGTCCGGATCAAACGCTATTTCAGCTTTTGGGCTTTGTCGTTCAGGCAGGACAACGGTTCGCGACCATTACAGACCTGAAGGTTGGCGACGGCAATCAGCAAGCTGCCGTTGGGACTACTATTGCCATGCTGGAGCAGGGCACACGGGTAATGAGTGCTGTGCACAAGCGTATGCACTATGCCATGCGCCAGGAATTCAAGATGCTGGCACATGTCATGGCGGATTATTTGCCTCCGCAGTATCCTTATACGATAGCGAACGCTGATCAGAGCATCATGGCATCCGATTTTGATGACCGTGTCGATGTACTGCCGGTATCTAATCCAAACATTTTCTCCCAAGCCCAGCGTATTGCTCTTGCCCAGACGGAAATGCAGTTGGCGGCTCAAGCGCCTCAAATGCACAACATGTACGAAGTGTACCGGCGTATGTATGAGGCGTTAGGCGTTCGGGATATAGACAAGGTACTTCATATACCGCCATCACGGCATCCAAAACCAGAGGATCCTGCGGAAGAAAACATAAGAACTTTGCAGTTGGAACCTTTAGTTGCCTTCACAGGCCAGAACCATGAAGCACATATTATGGCCCATCTTGTTTTTGGCTCTTCGCCAACGGTCGCTTCTACTCCGCAAATAGCCATCGAACTTCAAAAGCATGTTATGGAGCATGTGAAGATCCAGGCCGAAGAGCAAGCCCAGGCAGCAATAATGCAGCAAATGCAGGGCCAACAAGTGCAGGGCGACCAAAGCCTGCAAATAGAGGGCCTGAAGGCACAGTTTATTGCCCAAGGGATGCAACGGGTGAAGGAACTAAGCGCCCAGGTTGGTCTAATAGGTCAACAACAGCAACCAGATCCTTTGATTGAGTTGAAGAAGCAAGAATTGCAGATGAAGCAAGCCAAGGATCAAGGGAATTTATCTTTGGATCAAGCTGAATTGCAGCTAGATCAACAGAAGGAAGTTCGTAAGGGCGAAGAGTTCCAGGACAGATTACAAAGTCAAGAGAAGCAGACGTTTGCCCGCATCGACGCGGCTGCGGAACGAGATAAGATGCGAAACGCGCAACAACGAGGTTGATATGTCTGAAGTAAAACACATGGGCGCTCCCGCAGGACCCGCGCCAAAAGCGGCAAACCACGCCGACATCAAGGGTCAAGGTAAGGTCCCCTATGGGAAGATCGTGAGCCGTGCTGGCCCGTCCATTGGCACTGGTAAAGTAACCATGGGCAAAAAGCGCGGCATGGGGGCCGCTCAACGTGGGAGCCGTTTTAAGATCTGCTAAAGACCTAAAATTGTGACGGGATTTTATGTGGACTTCTAGTAAATCATAGAATAGTCTGCGATATGGACACCCTCCCAGTTGCAGTTTTTGTGCAAAGGACTATTGCAGATAGACGCCAACACATATTGGACGTGTTGGAGAATGATGGTATAAAAAGTATGGAGCAGTACGCCAACTTAATGGGCGAACTTACGGCTCTTCATTTAGTGCAACAGGAACTCTCGGGCCTGCTAGAAAAACAGGAGCACATGGATGACTAAGTCTGAAGCTAAAGTAATAGATCTGGATGATACAACCCAGACCCTGGAGGCGGTAAGCGAAGATGCTGATGATTTTATCGGTAGCGCATACGTTACTCCAGAAGAGAGGGTTTTAGACCCTAGACTTGTAGACAAATCCTTGATTGAACGAATGCCGTCGCCTACTGGCTGGCGTATTCTTGTTCTTCCTTATCGCGGTAAGGGTAAAAGCGAGGGTGGCATAATAATTCCCGAAACTATTCGTGATGACGCTCAAATCCAAACGGTTGTTGGATATGTCTTTAAGGTAGGGCCTTTGGCCTATAAGGACAAAGAGAAGTTTCCTGAGGCTCCCTGGTGCAAGGAGGGGGACTGGGTGATTTTTGCGCGTTACGCAGGATCCCGTTTTCGTATAGAAGGCGGAGAAGTCAGGATCTTAAACGATGACGAGATTTTGGCGTGTATTGATGATCCTGATGATATTTTAAGTCTTTAAAGGTGAATTATGGCTGAACAAGAGGAAACGACCATCGATCTTGGTGCCGACGAGGTTACCACGGAAGTTGAAGTAGGTGGAGTAGAGGTTAAAGCTGAACCGGAAACAGTTGAGCCGGAAACAGTTGAATCGGAAGTCTCTGTATCGGACGAACAAGAAGAATACCAAACCTCTGTACAAAGACGCATCGATAAGCTGACGAAGCGGATGAGGGAGTCCGAGCGCCGTGAACAAGCGGCAGTCGAATATGCCCAGAATGTTCAGACGGAATCCAATGCCCTAAAAACTCGTATGAAATCTTTGGATGAGGGCTACTTATCCGAATACGGGGGCCGGATTACCAGTGAGCAAGAAAGTGCTGAGAATAATCTTCGCAGTGCGATGGAGCTTGGCGACACTGATGCTGTTGTCGTAGCACAGCGAAAACTAACAGAACTGGCAGTAGCCCAAGAGCGCCTTAATCAAGCAAAGGTTCAGCAGCAACAGCAATTGCAGTATCAGGAACAGCAGATCCAACAACAGCAACAGCAACAACAAGCTGCTCCTGCGCCCCAACCCCCGGCAGAAGCAGATCCGAAAGCCGAGGCATGGGCCGCACGTAATGAATGGTTTGGAAAAGACGAGGCCATGACATTTGCTGCTTTTGGATTACATAAGAGACTCGTCGAAGACGAAGAATTTGACCCGACTAGCGACGAGTACTATAGTGAGCTTGACAAACGTATGCGGAACGAGTTTCCGCAGAAGCTGAATGGGGGCACAAGGAAGCCCTCTCAGACCGTTGCATCTGTTTCTCGTTCGGGTTCGCCTGGACGCTCTAGGAAGGTTCGTCTCACCCCGAGCCAAGTCGCAATAGCGAAAAAACTGGGTGTGCCGCTTGAAGAATACGCGAAATACGTGAAGGAGTAAGATTAATGTCCGAAGAAACGGAATTCGAAACCATTAAACGTACTTCTCGCGCTAAAACTACCCGGGAGAGCACGACTAAGCGTAAGCCGTGGTCACCCCCGTCAAGACTAGAAGCGCCCCCTGCTCCAGAGGGCTTCAAACACCGTTGGCTTCGTGCGGAAGTGCGAGGTTTTGAGGACCGGCAGAATATTTCTGCACGTCTTCGCGAGGGCTACGAATTGGTGAGAGCCGACGAGTACCCCGATTTTGAAGCTCCAATTATAGATTCGGGACGGTTCGAAGGTGTTTTTGGTGTCGGCGGTCTTGTTCTCGCTCGTATCCCTCTTGAGACCGTAGAGGAACGCACAGACTACTTCAGACAGAAAAGTACTGATCTGATGGACGCTGTTGATCACGATATGATGCGCGAGAACTCACATTCATCGATGACGATTAGTAAACCTGATCGTCAATCTCGTGTAACCTTCGGTGGCCCACAAAAGCAGTGACTGGCTACTATAATTAAGGAAAGAGACTGAAAATGGCAAATGCCGAAACAAGTTTTGGTCTTCGCCCTATTGGAATGGCTGGCAGCGGTCCAAACTCAACTGGTTTGACCAAGTACGAAATTGCCAGTGACAATACTAACGTTATTTACAACGGTGCAATTTGCGTTCCGCTTGCAGCGGGCGTGATTGACCAAGCTGGTGCTACCGATGGCGGCACTACGCAGGCGTTGGGTATTCTCGTAGGGGTAGAATACGTTGATAGTGTTCTTAATAAGACCATCTACAAAAACTTCTGGCCTGGGTCAGGTAGCGCAAGCATTGACACTAACTTCCCTGTCAAAGCTCTCGTGGCTGACAATCCAAATCAACTGTTCGTAGTTGCTGCGGATGCTACTCTAACCAATCGTGCAACTGCATTAGCTGCCGTTTTTGCTAATGCTTCGCTTGGCACATCAGCTAGAACTGGTTCTACCACGACAGGTAAATCCAATTCACAGTTAGGCGTTTCGACAATTGCGACAACGGCAACCTTGCCGCTTCGTATTGTTGGTCTTGCTGATGATGCAGCGAATAGCGACTATGCCTCAGCCGGGGCACATTTGTATGTTCGATTAAACGCTCACTTTAACGCTGGAACCCGTGCGTTTGCTTCGCAAACGACTGCGGATTCCACCGGTATCTGAGGAGGGTATAGAAAATGGCTATTACTCGCGCACAACTTGCGAAAGAGCTTGAACCCGGCCTCAATGCGTTGTTTGGGCTTGAATACGACCGGTATGAGAGAGAGCATTCCGAGATCTTCGACGAAGAGAGTTCGGATAGAGCTTTCGAAGAGGAGGTCATGCTTGCAGGCTTCTCTACGGCTCCGGTCAAGGCAGAAGGTGCTGCCATCACATTTGATGACGCACAAGAAACCTATACGGCACGTTACACCCATGAGAC
>Ga0208684_1001653_pt1 | contig 11573 bp, 9 predicted proteins | sample MalvireepMed_b05_FD_184245 | JGI IMG/M metagenome (GOLD analysis project Ga0208684, IMG submission 184245) | Marine viral communities from the Global Malaspina Expedition - Malaspina viral metaG DeepMed_b05 (SPAdes) (version 2) | ecosystem: Environmental > Aquatic > Marine > Oceanic | place... | reverse complement strand
GGAACATATATAGGAAAATACGATACAACAGCAGCAAACAATACAGCTACTTCAACAGGTTCAGTATCTGTTGCAGAGGGTATGTTGCCATCTAATATTAATAATGCCTTTAGAGATTTAATGGCAGACATTAGGCAGTTTTATAATTCTGCTGAATGGATTGAATATGGAGATGGAGCAGGAACATACACACCAGCTTACGCATCTTCTACAAGTTTTACAATTGCAGGAGTTAATGTAACTTCTGTTTATCATGTAGGTCGTAGAGTCAAAGTCGTAGCCTCTACACCAGGCACAATTTATGGATCAATTACAGCTACATCATTTTCAACTAATACAACAGTTACAGTTGCTTGGGATTCAGGTTCATTATCCGATGAATCTATAACTTCAGTTCACATTGGGGTAATAAGTGCATCGAATACTTCATTACCTGAAACAACAGCAATAACTGGAGATTACACATTAGATGTATCAGGGGATATTATTCTTGATGCTGATGGTGATAATGTAACACTTAAAGCAGCAGGAACGACTGCATTAGATTTTGTTTTAAATGGAACTACAGATGTAACACTAGATGCACCTGGAGATATTCATTTAGACGCAGATGGTGGAGATATAAAATTTTATGATGGTGGCACTCAATTTGGAGAAGTTACTAACTCATCAACAGACTTAGTAGTTAAATCTACAGTATCAGATAAAGATGTTTTAATTAAAGGTAATGATGGTGGAAGTGCAATTACTGCATTAACACTAGATATGAGTGAAGCTGGAAAAGCTACATTCAATAATAATGTTATTATTTCTGGTCTTACTGCTAGTACAGCATTAACCTCAAATGGTTCAAAACAAATAACATCATCAGCAGTAACTGATACAGAATTAGGATATTTAGATGGTGTTAGTTCAGCTATTCAAACTCAGCTAGATGCTAAAGCAGCAACTACTTATGTAGATAATGCTGTTGCAGGACTTAGAACTAGAATAGTCGTTGAAGCAGCTACAACTGCTAATATAACTCTTTCATCCGATCTTCAAAATGGAGATACAATTGATGGAGTAACTTTGGCTACAGGAGATGAAGTTTTAGTTAAAAATCAATCTACTGATAGTCAAAATGGTATTTACACAGTAGTTAGTTCAGGTACTGCTAGTAGATCTACTGAGTATGATGCAATAGCAGAAATATCAGGACAGATTGTAGTAGTTAATCAAGGAACAACTAATGACAATACTATGTGGATGTGTACTACTAACACTTCAGCTACATTAGGATCTGATTCAGTTTCATTTACAAAAATTACACCACAAAATGTTGGAGATGTAACATTAACTGGAACACAAACTTTAACAAACAAAACATTAACTACTCCAAAGATTGCAGAAATAGATAGTTTATCTTCAGGTGATATTACACTTGATGCAGAGGGAGATATTGTTTTAGATGCTGCTGGAAACGATTGGAGTTTTAAAGCAGGTGGTACAGAAGTTTTAAAAATTACAAACTCATCAAGCGATGTAATTATCAAACCTATTGTTGATGCTAAAGATATTATCTTTCAACAAAGAGATGGTACAGAGGTTGCAAGAATTGAAGATAATGGTACTTTTAATATTGTAACATCTAAATTAGCAATTAATGGTACAGCAGTTACTTCAACAGCAGCAGAATTAAATTTATTAGATGATGTATCAGCAATTATTCCAGGTAAAGTAGAAGGAACAGATTTTACAAACTCTTTATTAGTAGGTCATTCAACAACAGGAACTTTAGATGCTGCTGAAAAAAATACAGCAGTTGGTCTTACAGCTTTAGATGCTATTACTTCTGGAGATAATAATACAGCCATTGGTTATGGTTCTGGTTCAAGTTTAACAACTTCTTCTCATAATACTTTACTTGGTATCAATACTGCTTTCTCATTAACAACTGCAACTGGCGGTAATACAGTTATTGGAAATCATGCTGATTACTACAACAAAACTGGTAATTATAATGTTATGGTTGGTCAAAATGCTGGATTTGGATCTACAAATCAAAGTCATGGTTATAATACTGGTATTGGTGCTTATGCTTTACAAGTGCTTACTACTGGTGATTACAATCTTACTCTTGGTCATCAATCTGGAAATAATATCACATCAGGTTCTGGAAATGTAGTAATTGGAAAAGCCGATGTCTCAAGTGCAACAGGAGACGATCAACTTTCAATATCTGATGGAGAAGATGGTTCAGTTGTTTGGATGACTGGTAGTAGTAGTGCAGTATGTACTTTTAATGCTGCTAATGTTACTCAACAAGCAATAACATCATCATCAAATGCTGTAGCTTGGGATGCTTCTGCTAAGCCTAATGCCTACCATATCACAACAGAAAATACGACTTTCTCTGCACCAAGTAATGCAGTTGAAGGAGCATTTATTTGTTTAGAATTAAATTACAATGGAAGTCATACTATCGGTTGGAACACAGTTTTTGAATTTGCGGCATCAACAGAACCAACTGAAACAGCAACAGATGCGAAAACAGATATTCATGTCTTTAGATATAATGGAGCTGTCTGGCAAGAAGTTGGTAGAACAATGAATTTAAGTGAAAGTTAATAGGAGATAAAAATATATGTGGGCAATAGTAAAAGATGGATCAATAACAAAGTTAATAAATAATCCTAAAAGATTAGTTATAGATGATATTCAATATTCTTCAAAAATATTTTCTTTATGGAGTAAATCCGAATTAGAAGCTAAAAGTATTTATGAAGTTATTTTTGACAATAGCAATAAAAAAGATGAACAATGGTATATTAATACCAATCAATCTTTTGCATTTGCAATAACTGATGGTGTTGGAAAAGTAACTGCAAGTTATGGAACTGCAACACCTAAAGCTCATGCTGATGCAAATGGTACTGATGAAGATGGAGTAGAACTTGATCCAGTTGTAGTTATACCTGGATTAAAAACAATTAAAATTAGAGAAGTTAAAAAACAAGCTGCTGGAATTTTACAAGATACAGATTGGTATATAACTAGAAAAGCAGATGCAGGTACAGCAGTACCATCAGCAATTACAACTCACAGAGCAGCAGTTAGAACTAAGTCAGGTGAAATGGAAACTGCAATTACAAACGCAGCAAATACACCAGCTCTTGAAACTTTATATACTTACACAACTAATGATGCTGGAGTTACATCCAGACCATTAGGCGAATTTCCAAGATTGGAGAGTTAATGCCTTTAATTTTACCAGGTAATGTAGCAACAGCTTTAGGTGGTGCTTACGAAGTAGCCAACTCATGTAGGTTTGATGATGGAAGTTCACCTTATTTAACAGAATCAGTATCTTCTACTTCTAATAGAAGAACATTTACTTTTTCAACTTGGGTTAAAAGAAGTAGTTTAAGTGGTTCTGGTTATCCAAGATTATTTGATGCTTTTGTAGATGGTAATAATTTTTTTGAGATTTTTTTTAGAAATACAGATGCTTTAAATATTTATTCATATAATGGTGCATCTACTGATATTGATTTAGTTACAAATAGACTATTCAGAGATTTTTCAGCTTGGTATCATATAGTAGTAGCAGTTGATACAACACAAGGAGTAGCCGCTAATAGAGTTAAACTTTATGTTAATGGAACGCAAGAAACTTCATTTAGTACATCTACCTATCCAGCAGAAGACGCAGATTTACAAATAAATTTAGATACCGTAGATAATGTTATAGGTAGAAATGAATCTAGTGATGCTGATTATTTAGATGGGTATTTATCTGAAGTTGTTTTAATAGATGGTTTAGCATTAACACCAACTTCATTTGGTGAAGCAAACGAAGATTCACCTACAATTTGGCAACCGATAGATGTATCAGGATTAACATTTGGCACAAACGGATTTTATTTAGATTTTGAAGATAGTGCTAATTTAGGCAACGATGCAAATGGTGGAACAGATTTAAGTGAAACTAATCTAGCCGCAACAGATTCTGCTACAGATACACCGACTAATAATTTTTGTACTTGGAATCCTTGAGATAATTATTATGCGAACTCAACTTTTTCAGAAGGAAATTTAAAATTAGTATCAGGTGGTAGTGGCGATGAAACTTATAACACATCTACATTTGGATTAACAGCAGGTAAATGGTATGTAGAACTGAAACATGAAGGTGGTAATAATACTTTAAGACAACTTTTTGGAGTAACACAAAATCCAACAGATGATGATGGTCAATATTTAGGTGGAGATAATAATGATTCTTGGGGTTATTATGATAATGATGGTAAAGTTTATCATAATAATTCAGATAGTGTAGCAAGTTATGATACTTGGACAACAAACGATATTATTGGTTTAGCTTTAGACTTGGATAACAACCGATTATATTTTGCTAAAAATGGAACTTGGCAAGGAAGTTCTGATCCAACAGATGGAACAAATGCTATATCAATAGATGCAAATTATACTTATTTTATTGCTTGGGGTGATGCTAGTGTTGGAAACATGAATAGTAGTGTAAATTTTGGCAGTCCACCTTATGCTAATTCTTCAGATGCTGCAGATGAAAATGGATATGGTGCTTTTGAATACGCGCCACCTAGTGGCTACCTTGCGTTATGCACAAAGAATTTAGGAAGTGATGGAGGTTAAATGGCAACTTATGTAGCAGAAGCTCTGAATGATCCAAGTAAATTTTTTAAAGTTCAGCTTTATACTGGAAGTGGTGGAACACAATCTATTACTTTTGATGATACCGATACGGATATGCAACCTGATTTAATCTGGATTAAGAGTAGAGCTGACACAAATCCACACACAGTAGTTGATGCAGTTAGAGGAGCAACAAAAGTTATATGGACAAATGTTACTTCTGGTGAAGGAACTTTTACAGATGAAGTAACAGCTTTTGACAGCGATGGATTTAGTTTAGGTGCTTCAAGTAATGCTTATGCGAATGAAAGCAGTGAAACTCATGTAGCTTGGTGCTGGAAAGAATCTGCTGATGCTGGGTTTGATATAGTTGATTATGATGGAGATGGAGGTACTAGAACAGTATCGCATTCACTTTCAGCAGTTCCTCATGTAATTATTACAAAAGTTTATGAACGAAATGGAGAGAATTGGGCAGTATATCATCATAAAAATACATCAGCACCAGAAACAGATTATTTACTTTTAAATAATACTAATGCAACAGCAGATCAAACTAACTATTGGAATGATACTGCACCAACTTCAAGTGTTTTTACAGTTGGTGGACAAAATGATACAAATGCTAGTGGACAAGATGTAATTGGATATTTATGGACAGCTAAACAAGGTTTCAGCAAGTTTGGCTCATACACAGGAAATGGAAATGCTGATGGAACATTTATTTTCTGCGGTCTGCGACCAGCTTGGCTTATGATAAAACGAACTGATAGCACTGATGGTTGGTTAATAGTGGATAATAAAAGAGCTGGATATAATGGTGGAAATAATGTTCTTGAAGCCGATGTAGCTGATGCAGAAGATACAGGTGTTGCTGATAGAGTGGATATATTATCAAATGGTTTTAAATTAAGAAATTCGTGGTCTAAAATTAATACTTCAGGTGGAACATATATCTACATGGCTTTTGCCGAAGCACCATTTGTAAATTCAAATGGAGTACCAAATAACGCGAGATAATTATGCTACAAAAATTAAGATTTCAACCTGGATTCAATAAACAAGTCACAGCGACGGGCGGCGAAGGCCAATGGAGAAGTGGAGACTATGTTCGTTTTAGATATGGAACTCCTGAAAAAATAGGCGGTTGGGCACAGTTAGGGGATATTACTTTAACTGGTAGAAATACAGCATTACACCATTTTGTTAATTCTGATGGAATTAAATATGCCGCATTAGGCACGAACAGATTTTTATATGTATATTCAGGAGGAGCTTTTTATGATATAACCCCTCTTAAAAGTACAACAACATTAACCAGTGCATTTACAACAACAAATGGCGACGCCACAGTCACGATCACGTTTGCATCTTCTCATAACATTTCTAAGTACGATATTATTCGTTGTGATAATTTTAGCTCTGCTACCAATTCTAATTTCAGTTCTTCTGATTTTGATGATACTAATTTTATGGTCGCTACCGTCCCAAGCTCAACGACAATTACAGTTGAAATGGGGTCCAATGAATCAGGATCCGGAGCGTCCACATCAGGTGGAGTAAGAGTTAAACATTTTTATAAAATAGGACCCGCAGTTGAAGAATCAGCAGCTGGTTGGGGACTTGGACTATGGGGTGGTACTGCATTAGGCGCAGGAACATCAACTTTAGATGGTGCCTTAACTTCTTCATCAACAAGTATTGTACTGGATGATTCAGGATCATTTCCTGCATCAGGAACAGTTGTAATAGACGATGAAAGAATTGCTTATACTGCAAACGATGCTTCAACAGAAACTTTATCAGGATTAACTCGAGGATCGGATAACACGACAGCCGCATCACACTCTGATGCAGCAACGGTTACTGACGCATCAGATTATACGAAATGGGGCGCATCACAAACAGGTGACATTGTAACTGCGCCTGGATTATGGCATCTAGATAATTTTGGTAACAAACTTATTGCAACGATTGCAGATGGTGCAACTTTTGAATGGAACTCCAATGCAACGAGTGCAACATCTACAAGAGCAACCATTATTAGTAATGCACCTACCGCATCACAATTTACTTTAGTTTCTACACCGGATAGACACTTAATTGCTTTTGGAACAGAAACTACAATTGGAACAACTTCCACACAAGATGACATGTATATTAGATGGTCTTCTCAAGAATCTTTAACGACTTGGACTCCAACTTCTACTAATACTGCTGGTACACAAAGACTTGCAGATGGTACAAGAATTGTTGGAGCGATAAGAGGTCGTGATGCAATTTATATTTGGACTGATACTGCTTTATTTATTATGAGATTTGTTGGTCCACCTTTTACTTTCTCATTTCAACAGGTGGGAACAAACTGTGGATTGATTGGACAAAAAGCAGCTGTTGAAGTTGATGGTTCTGCATACTGGATGTCAGAAAATGGTTTTTTTAGATATACTGGTAAACTAGAATCTTTACCATGTTTGGTTGAAGACTATGTTTATGACGATTTAGCAACAGTTCCTAGACAACATATCTATGCCGGATTAAATAATTTATTTGGTGAAGTCACATGGTTTTACCCTGGAAGTGGAGCTGCCTCTAATAATAGATCAGTTACATATAACTATATGGATTCAACTGGAGAAAGACCAGTATGGACTACAAGTTCTTTAGCTAGATCTACTTGGGCAGATTCATCTATATTTGGTAAGCCCCATGCAACTGGATATTACTCTTCTGCAACGGATGATTCAACTGTTGGAAATACAGATGGAACAACAACTTACTATGAACATGAAACTGGAACTAATCAGATTAAAGCAGGTGCAACAACTGGTATTTCTGCAAGTATTGAATCAGGAGATTTTGATTTAGATCAAAAAGGTTTAGCAGGTGACGGAGAATTTATGTTAAAAATTAGAAGAGTGATACCTGACTTTTTAACTCAAACTGGAGATGCAAGAGTGACATTAAATTTAAAAAATTATCCAACGGACTCGCAGGCAAGTTCTTCCTTGGGACCTTTTACAACTACAACGTCTACAACTAAAATAGATACAAGAGCACGTGCGCGTGCTATATCTTTAAAAGTAGATAACACTAGCACCACTCAGCACTGGAAATTAGGTACTTTTAGATTAGATATACAACCGGACGGAAGAAGATAATGGCTAGAATTGTACAATCATTAACACAACCAACTAGAGAATATGATCAACAAATACAACAATCATTTGTTAGAGACGTAGATAGTGTGGTGCAAAAATTAAATACATCTTTTCAACAAGATTTAAGAGATGAATCAGAAGCGGAGGCTTTCTTTTTAGCATAATGGCAAATAGTTTCGTAAATAAAAAAGTAGATTTAACAAGTACTAGTGCAACAACCTTGTATACAGTGCCTGCTTATGCAACTGCCGTTATTAAATCTATTCTGGTATCCGACGATTCAGGAAATGCAGATACAATAACAATTACAATAACTGACACCGATGACGCTGTCTTTAACCTCTTTAACGTTAAAGCAATCTCGGCTAACGGAACATCAGAACTGCTATCAGCACCCATAGTCGCCAAGGAGAGCGAAGTAATTAAGGTGACTGCAGCTACTGCAAATAGACTTCATGTTGTACTTTCGGCTTTAGAAATTAAGCCGAGAGATGTAACTTGATTTACTTGTAAAAAACAAGTAATAGTATACTTTCAGGTGAAATCCCTGCCTTTAACAATTACATAAAATTATGATAACACGAGCACAGATTCGCAGACAACTACGTAAAGAAGGTGGCGTTATGAATGCCGTTCCAAGACAGAAATATGGTATTGGAAGTTTTATAAGAAAACTTATTCCAAAAGAACTTGCTAAAGTTTCAAGTGTGGCTGCACCTTTTGTAGCACCTTTTAATCCAGCATTAGCTGCTGGTATGGCAGGACTAGGAAGTTTTCAACAACAAGGTAATCTTGGTCGAGCATTAAAAGCTGCTGCTTTAAATTATGGTGGAGGTCAAGCAGCACGATATTTAGGTGGAGCTGGATTTCAAGGCAATCCTTTTACTCAAGGTGGTGCTTTTAGAGGAGGTCTTGAAGGATTTAAAGGTGGATTTAGTTCACCATTAAGTGCAGAAAGAGGTGCTTCGTTGTTTGGGACTCCAGGAAGTTGGTCTGGTGCAGGTATAGGTCCTGCTGGACAATATGGTGGTGGAACTTTCACAGAAGCAACTAAAGGCATTCTAGGCAAGTTAGGTTTAACTAAAGGCGGTGGTTCTATGAAAATGACTCCTTTTGGAATGATTAGTGGCGTAAGTTTATTAACTTACTTTATGCAAAAAGGTAAAACAGAAGATGAAGCGACACAATTAGCACAAGACGTATTTAGAGGAAAAGGTTTAGGTTTAGATTTAATTAAAGCAGATGTTGCAAAATACAGATCAGGTGCTCTTAGCGGATCTCAGATGTTTGATAAAGGTTACCATTTTTTAACACCAAGAGATTATATTGGAGCTAAAGGCGGCAGAGTAAAATACGGTCAAGGAAGTGGTGAAGGTGTAAAACAAATGTATATTTCTGATGAAGCAGGAGCCCTTCCTAAATCAGAAGGTGGAGTCCTTCCAGAAGATGTGGGTAAATTATCAGTAGATGATTTTGATGATATTGAAGACTACAGAAGATATATAAAATATTTAAAGAAAACTAAGAAAGCTTCAGGCGGAAGAATTGGTTTATTTAAAGGCACTGATCCAGAAGACGATAGAGATATTATGGAAATTATGAGAGATGAATATGGTACATGGGATCAACATGATGCTGACTATTACTCTAAATTAAAAAAGAAAAAACCAGAAGAAGGAATTAAAAGTTTAGAAGCTGGTGCATTACCAATTAAAGTAGAAGGTGATGTACGACCAGAGAATATGAAGATGGCAGCCTATAGACCAGGAAAATTAATAAATGTAGACAAAATGCCTAGAAAAAAATTAGTTGGACATTTAAATTCTATGGAACTACCTGAAACAAACGCTAGAGATTTTGATGATAATCATATTAGACAAATTTTAATAGATTTTGCACCAGATATATTTACAGGATCTTGGGGATCTAATATGGCTCAAGGCGGAAGAATTGGAAAATTCGGTGGAGGCATGGGAATAACTATGCCAAGCATTCCAACTGGAATGCCAAGAGTAAATACAGGTGGAATTAGAGAACTAGACTACAGACAAAGTGGAGGCTTTGTCCCTGTAGGAGTTAAAGAAAAAGCAGATGACGTTCCAGCAATGTTATCTAAAAATGAATTCGTAATGACCGCTGATGCAGTAAAAGCTGCAGGTGGAGGAAGTGTTGAAAAAGGAGCACAAAGGATGTATGATACAATGAAACGATTAGAAGGAAAAGTAGTATAATGCCAATAACAGAAACAAGAACATTACCCGCACAGTTTATAGAAGATATAGGATCAGATTACGCAAAACAATTATCTGCGTTAACTATGCTTCCTGTTAAAACAGGAGCGTTTGACCCACAAGTTGCAGCACAAGACCCTTATCAAGCAGCAGCTTATGCACAAGCAACTGATCCAACAAAAGGACTAGGTGCTTATCAACCTTATTTGACAGCCGCAGGAACTGCGGCAACGACAGCTGCAGGCTTAACAGGGCCTATGACAGGTGCTCAATTGGCAACTATTGATCCAGCCACAGGCCAAACAGTTACACCTACTGTAGCTGCAGGAAGTTATATGTCACCTTATCAAGCAGATGTCATGCAAACAGCTTTAGATGAGTATGATGTTCAAGCTCAAAAATCTAGATTAGCATTAGGCGCACCAAGTGTCGCTGGAGTATTTGGTGGTGGTCGTCACGGTATTGCAGAGGCAGAATATCAATCAACAAGCGACAGGAATCGAGCAGCTCTACAAGCACAAATGCTACAACAAGGATTCACACAAGCACAACAAGCAAGACAACAAGATTATGCTAATCAATTAGGTATCGCAGGACTTCAATCTAAACTTGGAGGCGGTGCTCAACAATTAGCTTCACAACAAATTTCAGGACTGGGCACTTTAGGTGCAGGTCAACAAGCACAATCTCAAGCAGTATTAGATGCACAGAGACAAGCAACACAAACTGCAGCGTATGAACCTTATCAAAGATTAGGTACATATGGCGCTGGAGTTGCTTCATTAATTTCAGGTTATCCGGCACAATACGGTCAACAATCAGTACCTTCAGCTAGCCCATTACAATCAGCACTTGGTATTGGTACTGGACTTGCAGGACTTTATGGAGGCTTAACTGGTAAAAATCCATTCGGAGCAATTGGAACAGCAGTTAAGAATATATCAGGTTTCTAATGGCTAGAATTTTAACAAGACCTCTGTTTAGAAAAGGCGGTTTATCTAAAACCCCTAGACCCTCGTATCGAGGTGGCGGTGTAACTGCTATTAGACCAGGTTATAGAGGTGGTGGAATGAGAGGTATTATGTCGGGTATTGTAGATAGACAACCTTATGCAGAAGGTTCTTGGTATAAACCTTGGTCTTGGGATATGTTTAAAAGAAATCCTCCATTAAAAGGAGGTAGCCCTAATGTACCTTCATTATATAAAAAACCTTTAGAGAGTAGAATAGCTTCAAAAGTTAGAGGAGCAGGTAGATGGTTGAAAGGATTACCTGGAAGAGAAGGAATTGCAGGTATAATAGCAAGAAATTTTCCTAAAACTGCCGCTGTTATGGAGCCAATAATTCCGCATTATATAGCAGGTAAAGGAGCACTGGCACAAAAAGAACTTATTGATAAAGCATCAGAAAAAGGATTGCTTGATGAAATGGATTTTGAATACGTTGATGGAAGAGTTTTACCTACTGAAGAAACAGTGCAGAAAATTGATCCATACAAATCTCCTAAACAAAGAGAAATAGAAGAA
>Ga0208684_1001644_pt1 | contig 11615 bp, 14 predicted proteins | sample MalvireepMed_b05_FD_184245 | JGI IMG/M metagenome (GOLD analysis project Ga0208684, IMG submission 184245) | Marine viral communities from the Global Malaspina Expedition - Malaspina viral metaG DeepMed_b05 (SPAdes) (version 2) | ecosystem: Environmental > Aquatic > Marine > Oceanic | place... | reverse complement strand
CCGACGCGCAAGTCCACGCGCTAAATCCTACGGATTCACGCGGGCGACCACCAGCTGCCGGAGCTGGAGCTGGCCGGCGACCACCAGGACAAGCCGATCTCGGACGTAGGGGGATACCCCGATCCACCCCCCCACCCCCTCGTATGTGGATATATATATTTAATGTACGTAAGCGTCGGTTTCACCACAGTTCAACCTTAGGTGGCCCACTGCTCCATGGTGTGAAGACACATATGGCTGCTCCCTTGGGGGATGGTCCTGTATGTCCGTCATCTCTGACGAACTTAGGCCTTCCTGTGATGAATCGTACTTCTTGAGCCTTCCACACGTAGTCTCTCCACCATTTTGTGTCGGTACAGGCGTTGATCAGGCAGACAATGGTAGGTCCTAGAGCGGTTTGTGGCCTTGATTGCTCGTATGCCTTCTTCATCCAGGCTTTTACCTCTTTCCCGTAGGGTGGATTGAGGAAGATAGAGCGCCTGGGGGATAGGATGCTAGTTAGGTTGCCTTCTTGATCCCGTACATGGTGTGGGTTTTGCCATGAATGGATAGATAGGGAGTTTATCTCCCGGTCTAGGTAGTAGGGGCAGCGGTTGTTTAGCTGTGTAGCTGCCGCATCCAGGTCAAAGCAGAACTCATCGTTGAGCCTGTTGAACAGATCCTCTGGCGTGGCCCAGTTGGTTGACTCAGATGTGTGATCGTATCTAGGCACAGCAGCGTAGCCTCTCAGTGAGGGTGAGGAAGGAGGTGGGGGAGGACTCGCCCGCACCGAGAGACTACAGCCTCGGGGGGTGAGGCTCGCTGTGGTGAAACCATACCACAGGAAGCCTGTGCGCGTCCCAGCTTTTGTGAAAGTTTTCTTCCCTGCTTGACAGCGTAAGCCACCCAGGTGTACCGTCGTCCCCTAACCCGAACAGAAGGAGACGAATGATGTTTTACCACCCGAAGCTCGTCAAGGCTGGCTGGGAGAGCTTGCTGCTCTACCCGCTGCTACGCGAGCTAGCCGATGAGGAGGGGAGGATCGAGGAGGAGTGGCTGGACCCGGTGTACCTGAACGCTGTGACCCGAGTGCCGGTGGAGGTGCTGACCGCTGGGATCAGTGGGCTGACAGGAGTGCTGCTGACCCCTCTGGGCGAGGGGCTCTACGGGCTAGCCCACGCGGGGGCGAGCGCGCCTACGCGCGAGGGCGGGCGGATGCGGGCGCAGCCGAGCGGGCATAACGCGCAACCGCGCATGCGGGCGTTGGAAGGAAGCGTAGCTTCCGTTCGTGCAAGCGCGGACGAGCGCCCCCACGCGCACGAGGCAGTCGGCTTCGAGAAATACCTCAACGAGCAGTGGGGAGAATTGGTCAATCGAGGGAAACCACTTCACGGATGGATCGCTCTCCAGCAAGATGCTCACCCCTCCATGGATCTCCTGGCAGAAGCCAAGAAGGCCCGAGCTTGGGAACTCAGCCAGAAGAAGCCAAAGCGATCCATTCGCAGGTTCCTGACCAACTGGTTCTCCAGGGCAGACGGCTTCAATCGCGAGATTGAGATCCGTGCAGAGGGAGGCGTAAAGCACTGGAGCGGCATGAACAAGCGGGAGCGGGATAAGGCTATCTCGTCTGGTGGTAGCGAACGCTGCGTCACCATCAACGGATGCTCTGTGAACCGCGATCTCGATGACAATCTGTTCATCCTTTCAGGGCAAGACATCTGCAACCCCACGCTGCCGTGGAGGAAGTTTGTGGCCGCTGCAATCAAGAGGGCGCTGGAGGGAAGCGGCGACCCATACGACCAGGATGAGGTTAAGGCTGCGCTGGGTGTGAAGGAGCCCGCAAGGGCGGAAAACGATAGGGCTCTCACATGGGCCATTGATCAGATCGTCACAGACGTTCGATATGAATTGGGGATTTTGCCGGTATGAACGAGGACAGGTTCGCTGAAGCTAGAGAGAAGGACATCAGACAGGTAGCAGAATCATTGGGAGTGGTTCTGGCAAGAAACAAGGGCATGGCATATTGCCCCGACCACAGCCGTGGACCGGGCAACGGGACTCCATCGCTCTCGTTTTATTCCAGGAACGGAGCCCAGAGATTCAAGTGCCATAGCTGCCAGAAGGCTGGAGACGTAGTTGACTTCGTCCAGTGGCTCAAGGTGTGCGAGGTAAAGGACGCACTGGACTGGATTAGTGGCCCGCAGATCAACGGGGCAAAGGTGGAGTACCCAGCGATCAAAGAAGCCGATCCGCTGGTATCGACGGGTGAACGCATCGCAGCTTGCTCCGCGTTCATTAACGCCCTTGGCGGCATTGAGCAGTTCGGTGCTGACTGGCTGAAGAACGAGAGGGGGATAGGTGAGCGGGCTACAAGGGCCTTTCGCATCACCGACATACACGAGAAGAAAGCAACCACTGCGATGGGGGCGGCTATCAGCGCAACCAACGTGAGTGTCTGTGTGAATCTGGGGCTGGCGAGGAAGTCGAACAGTAGCGACAACCTGTTCTGTCCCTTCGGGTTTTCCTACCATCTGGCAATCCCATACCTAACCGATTCAGGCTCAGTGGCGCATATACAGTTCCGCAGAATCTCGAGAAGTGGGGATGACAAGGGGCACCCGAAATACAGGCACATCAGGGGAACAGTGCCCCTTCCGTACAACCTCCCAACCACACAAAAGCTGCAACGGACAGATGATGGTTGTGGGAGGGTGTTTCTGGTTGAGGGAGCCCTCGACGCCGTAGCGCTGTCTCAGAGGGGCCTGAGCGCTCTGGGTATACCTGGGGTTGGGTGGCTCAATGAAAATCGCTCTCAGAGGATTCTGAAGCGTCTGAGCGCCTCTGACGAGGTGGTGGTTGCCTTCGATTCTGACGAGGCTGGTGTGAGGAACACTGACAGGTGTTCAGTGATGATGGAGGGCCTGGGCGCGAAAACCATGACCGTGCGCTGGCCTGGAGGCTTCTCCGGGGACTGGTGCGATTGGATCAGGGAGTTCCCAGATGACGCTCCTGAGATCGTGGGGAAGGTAAGTACGCTGTCAGATACCGAGTCGTGGATTGGCGACATCATGAGGGAGGGTACTGACGATGTGGTTGCTATCGCATCGGGGAGCAAGACGACCAAGCAGGTAAAGACTGGCTACTCGTTGCTTGATGCCATGTTGCAGATCGAGCCTGGGGATATGGTGGTTGTGGCTGCGAGGCCGTCTACCGGAAAGAGCCACTTTGCGCTGAGCCTGTTGCAGCGAATGGCTAGGAAGCACGGCACCAAGAGCCTGTTTGTCTCGCTGGAAATGTCGAAGCCCTCAGTTGCAAAGAGATTGTCAGCAGCAGAGATGGGGATTGGACAGCAGACCAAGCGCACGATTGATGATCTGAAAGAGGCTGCTGAGTTCGCAAACGCTGCGTTCAAGGGGCTTCCGATCCTGGTGGACTTCGGAAACAGAAAGCTTGATCGCATCATTGAAAACGCTCGCTCTGCGGTGAAAAGCCACGGCATCGAGATGGTGGTGATCGACTACTTGCAGTTGGTTGAGTGCAAGGGCAGGAGCAGGGAGCAGGAAGTTGCTCAGGCATCCAGGGCTATCAAGGCGCTTGCTAACGAGCTTCTGGTGCCGGTGATCACAGTGGTTCAGATGAACCGCGAGATTGAGAAGCGCACCGGCAACATGCCGCAGATGTCAGACCTGAGAGAGTCGGGGCAGATTGAGCAGGACGCAGACGCAATCCTGTTCGTTGACCGCCCCTTCAACAGAGATCAGCATGCTAACTTCAGCGACTTCATTGTGCGGATTGCGAAGCAGAGAAACGGCTCACCAGGGCGATTAACAATGCACCTGCCAGAGCCCTTCGGTTGGCTCCAGGATAGAGAGTTTGACAGGACGCAATGACGTGCGTAAGCTACGGATGCTATGGAGGCTGACATGAACTTTGGCGAAGCAGTAAGAGGCGCACGCACCGAGCGTGGTATCAGCCTTACAAACCTTGCGAAGGGCCTTGGTGTTACCAAGGTCTATGTGTCTGACGTTGAGCGAGGCAGGAGAGCCCCGTTCAACCTCATTAGAATTAGGCAGGTATCGGAGATATTGGGTTGCGATCCATTTCACCTTTACGTGCTTGCGGTACGTTCCAGGGGTCATGTGACTCTGCCAACATCCGACGTAAGCGAGGAGCAGAGTCGGTTCGCAGCAGAGCTTTCATACCGTTGGGGCGATTTTAGTAACGACGAATTGAGTAGATTGATTGGAGTATTGGAATGAGCATTCCCAGTGTAAACAAAGCGTTCATCGTGGGCGCTGTAGAGGGCGAGCCCCGGATCACACCATATGGCGAAGGCAAGGAAAAGATGGGCTTCCGGGTGCGGACGAACCGTGCGTGGAAGGATAAGAACTTTTCTACCGTCCATCGCATCATTGTTTGGGGCAATATGGTTGCCGATATCAAGGGCCTCCGCGAAGGCGACGGGGTTTCGGTGGACGGACGAATCGACAACAGGAAGTACGAAGTCGATGGGGAAACAAAGTGGATCACCGAAGTCGTGGCGAACGACGTACAGGTGTACGCATCGTCCAACGGAAAGCCCCAGCATGGGCTCGAAGACGACGACGATCTCCCCTTCTAAGATCGTTCACTTCCGACTAACGATTGTCGGCGTCGGGGATTGTCTCAATGAGGCTTTCTTCGACGCCGTAACTCGTTTGAAGGACGACCCTGCGTCCACCATCTTCGGCGAGGTTGATTGGCAGGGTGATGGTCGCTCAGGCGACTTCCGCGTTGTGCTTGAGGAGGAGGAGCCACCCCTCGCAGACGCTGTGATGTCTATGTTCGGTATCGAGAAGGCAGAGGCTTAGCCAGCCCCACTAAGCGCGGCTTCCATAGGTCCCTTTGCGCGGGACTTCTTTTTCTTCAGCTTCTTCTTGAGTAGCTTCGTCGGCGGCTTCCCTATGGGGAGCATCATCGGCGTCGGCGGTCCACCCACATTGATGATGATCTTTACCCCAGAGTGGTGCGGATACTCTTTCTCTTTGTGACCCTCTTTTTTCAGGGCCTTCTTCGCCACTTCTGATAGATGCGGTTTCATCAGTACCTTCTCCTTTGAGACGCCTTGATTGCGCGGCCCTGCTTGGATGCCTTTCGCTTGGCCCCCTTGCCTGTATAGCACTTGCCCTTAGAGCCGTACTTCTTCCCTGACTTACCCTTTGCCCTACACTTCTTTACAGGCATGGCTTATCCAAACGCGCGGGTTAGCGCGCCCTCCAGTGGCTCTGCGTAGGATATTTCCCTAAGAGCCCCGGCTATATCTTCTGGGGAAGGGGTTCCTGGAAGAAGCTCCTTTGATACTTCTGGTGCGAGTGGCTCGTACCCCTCCGGGTAGAAAGAGGCATCAGGGTCTTCCTCGCCCCAACCCTCTGATAGATACGGCTGAAGCAGGGACCCAGTATCAACGTCTTCGGCGCGTGGCTTGTAGTGCCGCTGCATATCCCTAACGTGAACACCGCCCTCTGTGCCGCGAAAAGCTCCGTACTGCCTCAGTGGGGCCGTTGGTCGGCCAAGGGTATACCCCTCCTCTGCGGTGTCCCTTCGCCAGTCGCCCTCTGGGGATAGTGGGAACATGTTTGATACGTCGGAGAGTACAATTTTCTTGATCTCATCGGGCGTTGGATCTCGGCCAAGATGCCTCCGCAAGTCCCTCACTGAGTTTCTTAACTCTGCGCCCGTTCTTGAGTGGGTGAAGCCCTCATCGAGGTGATAAGAGGGGAGCCCAACTGTTCCCTCAAGCGCCCCGCGCACAGCCCTGTTGACTGCCGGGAGAACCCCAGGCTTGTCGTCCCTTGGGATGCTTTCAAGTATGCCGGGGAGGCTCCTCTGGCCCATGAACGGAAACGCCCCCTCCATGGCCTCCTCGTTCCTTCTTAGGAGATCGCCGCCAACATCCCCATACTCTCCCCCAGGAAGCTTGTGCATCAGAAGGGCTCTCTTGATCGCGAAGTCAGCCGCATGGCCGAACTCATGTGAGACTGTCGGATACCATTCATCCCTACCCGGCTTAAAGCCCCGCCCCTCCCTTCGCGGTCGGGCGGGCTTGAGCTTGATCTCGCCAACATCGCCAAAAGGGCTTGGGCGAAAGTGGCTTCCTGAGGAGAACCCAGAGGCATCAATGGTGTTTAGTGTGTGTAAAACCTCTGGCTCTACCTGGGTCCTGTAGAACTTCTCCAGCTTTTTCTCTGACCACTCAGGCCGAACAGCGGCAAGGTTCCTGAGAAACGCCGCCTTGTTCGCACCGGCCTCGCCTTCTTCGTCGGTAAACGATCTGATCCAGCTAGCTTTTGCGTCTGGAACCATGCTCATTTCTGGGAACTCTCTACGCCTCCTTAGGGACTCCTCCTTCCCCGCGATAAGGTCTGCGGTGCCCTGCTGGTAATCCCGCAGCGCATCCGCAAGTCCCGCGCCCATCTTGCCTAGCGCCTCACTAAAGCTAACCTGGATCGGCATCAGTAAACTCGCTTGGCCTTTTTCTTAGGCTTTGGTTTGCTGGTAGCCTTTTTGGCTGATTTCTTGGGCTTTTTCTTTCTTTTCATGTAAGCCATACGAGTAACCCTGGAGAATTAAATGTCTTTCGACCCTAGCAATTATAGCGTGAGAAATGCCACCAAAGAGCTTGACGGAATGTCCCTCGAAGACCTTGAGAGTGTCCTTGAGCGGGAGATTGATGGCAAGCATCGATCTTCATTGATCGCAGAGATCGGTAGACACATCGACGCAATCAAGACTGTTGCTGAGCAGGGCGAGGAAGCTCCGAAGCCAGTGGCTCCAGAGGAGATCAACGCAGAGGCCTTTATGCGCCTGCGACCAGCATACCGTAGGGTCTGGAAGTGTGTTGGGCCGGATAGGTTTGTAAAGGTTGGCTAGGAACAAGCGAGTCGGTGGCGTCAATTCATGGCGAAGGGCCGCTGACGACTCTGTTGCCTATAGGCCCTCGTCATCTCCGCCGAGCGGCAAGGACACCGTTCAGACCAACAGTGCGATCCCTGAGTTCAAGGACGACATAAGTAGATATGGGTGGGAGATGGAGCAGTGGAGACACGCCGCTCTGACCCGAAGAAAGTGGCGCAAGTGGTTTGGCTCTGACGGCAACTGGCATGTGGGTCCACCGATCTACCCAGGCTCAGAAGTCTTTGAAGATACCAACGCAAAGCGGGCGTTTAAGACGGCTAATGAATCTGGATACATGGCACCCAGGTTTGTTGGAGAGGCTATCGGCGTAGGCAGATACGAGGCGAAGCGCCTTCTGGATGCGGTAGCTGGAGAGATGAAGGTTGCCTGGGTTATCTACCCTCACATCATCTTGAAAGACACCATCTGGAACTGTCGGATGCTTCATGAAGATGACGTTCCTGGCTTGATGGAAAACATCACTCACTGGCGCGAGGTCCTGGAAAGGAAGTTCAAGAGCAAAGAGCTTCCACCTCCAAGTAACCGTATGAGAAAGCACATGGACTAGAGATGGCAAAGGCACAAAAGGTTGATGAGGCGGCAGAGGTCCTTACCTCTGGGGAGCATGGTGACTTCATCTCCTTCGCAGCAGAACACCTTCACATCCAGACTAAGTCTGGGGAGTTCAAGAAGTTCACACTAAACAAGAGTCAGGTGCTTAGGGAGGGTCTTATCTCTGAGATGGAGGCGGCTGGGGTTCCTATCCGAATCTGGGAGGCGAAGGCTAGGCAGCTAGGTTGCTCAACCCATGTTCAGGGGCGAATGTTCTGGAAGTCGATAACCAACCAGGATGAGGTAGCCCTGGTTGCCGCACACACAGAGCCATCGGTTAGAGCGATCTTTACTAAGTGCAAGGTCTTCTACGACTACCTGCCGCCCAATCTCCAGCCGATGACTCGCTACAACAACGTGTACGAGTTGGACTTCAGGGCACCCCATGGTGCCGCTGGCCTTCGATCCAGATTTATCGTCATGACCGCAAAGAGCGTTGACGATGCTCGTGGCTTTACAGCGCGTCAGGTTCACTGCTCTGAGGTTGCGTTCTACAAGCGGCCCGAGGAGTTCTTCTTGGCCACACTACAGGCGGTTCCAGACGAAGCTGGGACGATGATTTATGCAGAGTCAACGTGCAACGGTGCTGGAGACTTTCACCACACTCAATACCTAGCGGCAAACGTCTGGTGGGACGAGATACCGCCATGGATGGAGCTAAAGAGAAAGCACCCAGGTCATCCAGATTCAACGTGGTACGCGCTATTCACTCCATGGTTCCTGATGGAGGAGTATTCAAGGCCGCTAAGCGTCAGCGAGGAAGACTTCAGGAAAAGCCTTAACGGTGATGAGAAGGAGCTTCTTGAGAAGTTCGGAGACTGGATCTCGATAGAGAACCTGCAATGGAGGAGGGAAACCCTGGTAAGTAAGTGCGGAGGGTCCCTTGATCGATTCCACCAGGAATACCCAAGCACAGACCAGGAGGCATTCTCCGCATCTGGAAGCCCCGTCTTTGACCAGCAGAAGATATGGGAGCAGGTTCGCGCGCATGGCTGCGACTGTACGCTCTGCGCGAAGAAGGTAAGGACGCTGGAGCATAACGACTCGCCTGAGCATAGCTGGCACGAGATTGTGGACGGCTCTGGGCTTGAGGGTGGTCGCGCAAGAATCTTCTCTAGCTATAGGCCAGAGCTTGAAGAAGCGCTTCCTGGCAACGGCCGTCTCTCCATCTGGAAGAAGCCCGAATCAAAGCGCAGGTACGTGATATCGGCAGATGTTAGCAAGGGCCCCACCTCTAGGGATTGGGACCATATCTGCGTGATTGATATAGCGAGCATGGAGCAGGTTGCCGAGTGGCGGGGGAAGGTGGATCTCGACATCCTTGCCGAGACGGTTCTGATGATTGCCATCTTCTACAACAACGGGGTGCTGGCACCGGAGGCCTCTGGCCTTGGTGCGGGCCTGATTGCGATGCTTAACCAGACTAAGTATTGGAACATGTACCGCCGAAAGACGGTGGACAGCCTTAATGGGCCTACGCAGACGCTTGGCTGGGACACCAACAGGAAGACTAAGCCAGCGATGGTTGGGCTGATGCAGAAGGCGCTGAAGGACGGTTATGTAAAGATCCGCTCTCAGGCAGTCCTCGCTGAGATGTCTGCCTACAGAAGTATCATCAAGAGAACGCCAGAGGGCCATGACACTGATGCGAAGATGTCTGCCCCGGCAGGCAAGAGCGACGACGCCTGCGTGTCAATGATGATCGCAAACGCCGTCGCTCATTACTGCCCAGGAAGCGGGTCTGAGGTCAGGTCAGAGCCCGTCCAGGCTGCGTCAGGGAACCATAACGAGTGGTCTGGTGATGAGTGGGATCAGTATGAGAACTGGTCTAAGAGGTTTAAGAGCAAGATGATGGCGAGTCAGAGAAGGCGATAGGTTCTCTCTGCTTCAGCCTTCTCCAGCCAGCCGCCACGAATCGCGCCCATCACGGCCCCCTGGAGCTTTCTTTTCGGAAGCCCCGTCTTCTCCACGAGTCCAGCGAAATCAATAAGACCATCATTTTCTTCTGCATACTCACGCAGAAGGTCAGAAGGCTTTTTATCTTGGACGAGCTTCCCATCTTTACCGACCCTGAATGTCTTCGTGGTGCTGCCGGATTTCTTAGGATGAGGGTTATCCCCGTCATCAAAGGTAGTTCTTCCGACAGAGGCTAGCTGGCGATCACGCTCCTGTTTTGTGTAGAAGTCCTTGCCCTTCAGGCCAGGGCTTGCGTGCTTACCCCAGGTGCCCTTCACCGTGATGTTTGCTGGCGCTGAGTCGCTTGGATAGCAGCGTTCTGCCGTACCAAAGCTTCCACAGTAGGAGCAGCGCACATCCCTGAAGTCGTCCTTCTTGGAAATGTCATACAGGTCTGGCTTGGTGAAGTATTCAAACTCAAGGCCGCACCCAGAAAATGTGCAGCGCATCGGATAGAAAGGCATCAGGCTCCTCTTACTCTAGACATCAGTGTTTGTAGGTCTGCGGTGCCACCGGTTCCGCTGGTAGCGCCGCCAGGACCGCCCTCGCCGCCCTTGGGGGGTCCAGAGAGGGATTCTCCCTGACCACCCATTCCACGACCCTGACCAACTGCTGCTGGTGTGGGAGCGCCCTGTGGGGTTGCGGCGGCTTGAAGCGCAGCCATTGGCTCCATAAGCATACGCTTGTCAGCTTGCCAGATTGCGAAAGCCTTATCTACGAAGTTTTTAATTGTATCTGGGGAAGCCAGACCGCTCTGCACCAGGGGAACTAGAGAGCCGATGGTTGCCTGTATCGTGCCTAGCAGGCCCATGAAGGCTTGCTGCTCGCTTGCAGGGTCGTTTCCTAGCGTGGAGCCAGCCTCAATCCTGATGTCAAACATCCCTGAAATGTCTCCAGAGGAGAAAGAGAGAAACTCGTCCTCCCCTCCTGGTCCTGCGATTCTGAGGTATCTGGGGTCGTCCCAATACTGGCGAATGATAGACAGCATCTGACGCCCAATGCCCTCGACAAAGCGCTCTGTCAGATCGAGCCTAGTTCCGGCGCGGTTGGTGCTTAGCTGTGAGGAGACGGCTACCTCTGTGGCTGTCGTACCCTTTCTTCCCACGCCACCGCGCATGTAGACATCAACGCCGCTGATCTCGTACATCATGCGCTGTAGGCCCTGTAGAACCATTGGCGTAGTGCTTGGCGGTGCGGCCTCGGGAAGAAGCATAATCGCCTGCCTGATATCCCCAATGTTTGCTGGGACCTCGGCAACCTCCATGTCGTTGTCAGATTCAAGCAACCCAGCGAGGCTTCCATCCTCCAGCGCCCCAGGCAGGGCAACCCACTTCCTGCGTGATGAGATCCTGTGGTGCTTTAGCAGGTAGCTCCACTCCTCGTTCAGCCTGTCAGCGATGGGCCTGATAGATGCAAGGTCTGCCGTCTTAGGCGCGTACATCATTCCTGGGACATGTATGAACTGAAGCTGCTGGTAGGGATATCCACGCATGAGGAGCGGATCGTCAATATGGCGAAGAATGGTTTCCTTTGAGTCCAGGCCCTCCTGCTTCCTGGTCAGCCACAGACACCGCCTTCGCTGTCCGTTCTTCGTCCTCGTCCAGTACCTGATCTCGTAGACCGTGATGTATTCAGCAGGCTTAGTCTCTCCAAGGAAGTCGTCGTCCTTGTAGTAGCTGTACTCAGATGGGACGGTGTCCGATAGCCAGGAGTCGGCTGAGATATTCTTTGGCAGGCTGAACCTGTCGTCAGCCCTCAGGTCCTCCAGCCTTATTGTCATGCGCTCGCAGACCCATGGGCACTTCTGAATATCGTCATATCCAGCAGGTAGGAGAATGTCCCAAGGGGCGACTCTATCGGCGGTTGGGTTATCCTGCGGGCCATCATCAAATGGAACATCCTCCATCGCCATGGCCTCTCTCAGGATTCTTGAGTCAGGCTTTGCCGCGTCTTCATCCTCCGCAAGTATCTCAGGACCAACCTCATAGTCCTCCTCCATGAGAAACGCGCCAGATGGGTCATAGCCAACCTTGGCAAACCCAATCCCATAGAGCATCGCGTCAAGAACAGTGTCCTTCACCGTTCTCTTTATGTTGATCTCTCTGAAGACATAGTTGACCGCAGCCTCTGCGATC
>Ga0208684_1001635_pt1 | contig 11664 bp, 6 predicted proteins | sample MalvireepMed_b05_FD_184245 | JGI IMG/M metagenome (GOLD analysis project Ga0208684, IMG submission 184245) | Marine viral communities from the Global Malaspina Expedition - Malaspina viral metaG DeepMed_b05 (SPAdes) (version 2) | ecosystem: Environmental > Aquatic > Marine > Oceanic | place... | reverse complement strand
GAGCAAAAATTAAAAGCTCTGGAGAATTATATTGCCAACACTCCCCTTCAGGTTGAAGAGGAAGTGGAAGAAGAGGTAATTGAAACTCCTGATGAAGTGGTATCTGAAGAAGTTATTGAAGAAGAATTCATACCTCCTGTGGGAAAAGTTCTTTCTGAAGATGAGAGGGGAAAGTTACGAACTGATTTGAAGATTGGTCCTGTAGAAGAGGGCGGATACGAACAAGCAGAATGGTTCGGAGAAACTACTAAAGCAGAAGGAGAAGATTTTTGGAGTCTTTTAGGTAAATCCTTTACTGGAGCCAGAACTGTTCTTGAAGAATGGTCCCCAAGGGGAGAAACTACTTTAGATAACTTAAAGGAAATGGCTTTTCAGATTGACGCACTTGAAAACGAAGATGCCGAATTAAGAATGAAGGACATTCGAGGCACCTTAACAGATGATGAGAGTTTACGTCTTCAAGAAATAGACAAGATATTAAATGGAAGCGGTAAGTCAGATGATGAAATAAAAGCAGATATAGCTGAAAGAATTACCTCGTTGCCACCCAGTTTTGAACCCAACATATACGGAGGAGCAGACCTTACCCAATTTGGCATTGAGGTTGAGAAGCAAGAGAAGGGACTTTATAAATCTTTAGAAGAACGGGGTATTGAGTCGGCTCGTAGATCAAATGCTTTAGCTGAAGCTGAACTAAGTAATGCTTCTAAGTATATCTTTACCGCAGGACAGGGAAGTTGGGAAAACACAAGGGAAGCTTTTCGTGATTTGACTGCTCCTCAAAAAATGGATTTTATGGGTGATGTGGTGGGGATGTCTGGAGCATCTACGCTTTTAATACTTATGGCTAGTTTTGGAACTGCGGGTGCGTTGCGTTTAGCAGGTTATTCTGGATTGACAAACTTTCTCGGCACAGGATTAGCAACAGGGGCAGCTTCTTATGGCGTAGAAAACGTACATTCTTTTTATGAATATCTTAAAGCAGAAGGATTGGACGTAACTGATCGTAATTCAATTATTGATACCTTTAATAATGAAGAACTCATAGAAGAAGCAGAAGATTATGCGAATACCAGAGGCTTGATAATTGGTTCCATTGACGGATTAACAGGTGGTTTAGCAACTAAAATCATGGCTCCTACAATAGTAACTAGAAGTACCAGAGGCATCATGCCTTATATTTATAAGCCTACAGGAGCTACCTTACCCAGAGCAGGTTTCCGAGCAGTAGGTGATACTCCTTCTCCCGCCAATCGCTTTATGACAAATTTTGCGTTACAAACTCCCGCACAAGTAGCTCTTCCAGCAGGAGCTGAATACTTTGCCCAGTTAGCTACTTTGGAAGAAGGACAATTAATTAATTTTGGAGAAGTATTAGCGGAAGGTATCGGTGAATTTGCTTTCGTACCTGCTGATATATCCTTGGGTATGGTTGCTACCGCACAGGCGTATAAGAATTATTCACCTAAAGAGGAATCAAATAGAAAAGTAAACAAAGCTGTTAATAGGAGGATGGAACAAGCCAAGGATAAAGGATTGGGTCATTTAGCCCATAAGGGGGATGCCGTTCTTGATCCCCAAAGTAACGATAGCATCATACGAACTACAGGAATTCCTTTCTTTGAAAGAGCTTGGGATGTCTATAATCAATACTGGGACAGTATTCCTACATTTGCTAAAAGCAGTAAACCAAACCTTATAGCCCCTAATCAGTTTTATGTAGGTGCTGACGGTCAGGGCGGTTATCAGATAAAGGATAGCCATGACAGAAAGGTGGGCGAATCCTTTGCAACAGAGGAAGAAGCTGCGGGTGTATCAGGTGCTTTCAATATCATCAGCCAATCCCGTTATTCTAATGAACTTGTATCAGATACGCTGGAATCACTGGGAATACAAGACAGTGAATTCGGTGTAGAGTTAGGTTCCCTCCTTAACGATCCTTATTTCAATACCGTAGAACTGGGTGAATTGGAAACCAATGATATTGGAATTTCAAATCAAGCAGCCTTTGAACGTATATTGAATGCTGTAGGCAGAGATGCTACCACCTTTGACATACAGGTTATTAAAAAAGCTCTTAGCGAAAAAGACTTCAATATCTTAATGAAGGCTAAAGCTGATTCTCTCAGCGACAGGACACGGGGTGTTAATTCACCTACGAGAGTCAGTCGTAAAATGTTTGAGAACCTCAAGAAAAAACTCAATGTTAATATTGATACAAAATCTGATACATTCAAGAGACTCGCCCAGAGACTCACTGGGGAAAGCAATTACAATAAACTTTCCAATGCCCAGAAATCATTTATCTACTCATTTTTGAGTAGCCTTCCAGCACACGAAGGGGATACCATTTCTCTCCCCGATCTCACTTCCAGAACTTGGCTTAAAGAAGACTACAGCAGAGTTGTAGATTCCCTCTTTAGCGGCAATCCCCCCACTCTTAATCACATAGCTAGTATGTTGGGCTTAGACCCTAATAATATAAATAGCAAGCGTACTGCTACCCGTTTAAGAAACGATTTGATTAGTGCTGGAATCATCAATAAGAAGGGAACCAAGTACGTTTTGAATAAGGGCGGTGCATGGTCGCTCAACAGACAAACCCAACAAGATTTAGCCACTGATCCAAATGCACAAGAAAATCTAAAACAAAATTTAGATTATTTAGAGAACCTGAAAAAAGCGTTGGTGGAAATGAATATACCTGAAATTACTCTTAACGTAGTTCCTATGCTGGATAATGAGATAGAAAGGGCACACAGCGTAAGGGATAGCGAGGTAACTGGTGTCTTCAATCCCGCTTTAAGAAAGATTATGTTGGACGTAGTTTCCGCAGTACGGTCTGCCAAAAACAAGATTGGTGAGGCAGACGTTACTTGGGGTGCTGTATATGAAGAACTACTAAAAACCCTAGCCCATGAATCTTGGCACGGTGCTGTGGATATGGATTTGTTTAGTCCCAGTGAGAAGAAGAATTTCCTAGACTCCATTAAAACCAAAAAAATATCCCGTTCTCTAGTCAATGAAATATTCGGTGGGGATAAAACAATGTTTATGAAATTAAGGGACAGGTTAGGTCGTGCCCCGACTTACATGGATGTTGCCGAAATTGTTTATGCTGGCACCACTCCAGAGAACATACAAGAAGAAGCATCAGCCATGCTCATAGAGGATATACATGAAGGTAAAAGCAAGGTGGTAGGTCAACCCCGTGCTTTGGCAAATCGTTTTACCAAGTTCCTTGAAAGTATTTATCGTGGCTTTGATGAAGCTGGATTCCAGACTACAGAAGACATTTACGACAAGCTTATCTCAGGAGAGATAGGGGCACGAACACGAACTGATGTTACGAAAGAAGAGGTAACAGTAGAGAGTTATGATGAATTCGGCAGACCCCAAGAGACGTATCAGATATCTCGTCCAGCGAGTAGAACTACTGTTGAAATGGAAAGGCATTACCAACAGACATATTATTCAATGTTATCTGCTGCTACAGGGCAGTCAGTGGATACAGACGACACTTTCTCGGAAGAAGCTGATGTTACAACTCCCATTCCTACCCGTCCTTTATCAGATATTCCTAATCTAAAATTTAAACTAAGTGAAGAGCAGAGACGACCTACTTCGCTAACTTCCGAGTTCACACTTTCTGCCCGTTCTGGTGAGTACGGCAATAATCTCGCCCACATTCCTCAAGTTATTTTTGAGAAAGGCATTATTGGCGATCCTAATATGACTAGAAGATTTGGTAGGGAAGTACAGAATAAGGAAGTAGGGGCAACTCAAAGTCAACTCTATCAGTACACTCAAGAAAATCTTGCCGAGAAAGGCTTCCCAGAACACCCCACTCTCTTTAGAGTTTATGGAGTAGGAGATGTGGACAGAAGCATCTCCACTAACGTAGTTACCAATAACAGGTCAGAAGCGGAAATGATGGCGAATGGCTTTGTCAATCCTCCTTTTGAAATCAAGGGCGACAGGTCGAAGATAACTGCATATACGATTGATCGTCCCTCTGTAGTTTTAAATAATGCCATTCTCTTTGACGGAAGGATTCCAGCTTGGGCACAAGCCGCTTATGAGGGTACTGAATATTTGCACGTTGGTTCAAGCAGATTGATCACAGCACCCAGTCAAGAAATAGAATACGAATCCAAAGAACCTCCGACTACTCCAGATAAAAGAATATTTACTACGGGAACGGGTAAAGTTATTCCTGTCCCTCCACGCAAACCTTTCCCAATAATGAAGTACAAGCTATCTGGTCTGACGGGAGACTTATTTGATATGGCTGATGCCTATGATCCCGATAAAGCAGCATGGGCAATAGGAACTCCTTTTGGTTCTGAACTTTATAGTGATGTATTCAATGTATTAAACAAAAGTCCTAACCGTTTAGAGCAATCATTGGATAATCTTAGGAACTCGACTAATAATCCAGAATTAACTGAGGCTCAAGTAGATAAAGCAGCACAGGAAATAATAGATATTACACAAGTATCTCTTGATGCTTTCCCGCAACAGATCAGGGTTTACCGAGGGGGTATTCAGGGTGGTGCAGTAATTGAGTCAGATGAAGTGGTGCCTGTCACATTGAGTCCTGAAGTAGCCAAAGCATTTGCATATATGAGAAAAGATGAAGTGGGCAGGTTTAGCTTGCAATCTTGGCTAATAGACAAGAGCGAAGTCTTGGTCAATATAGACGCATTTCAGCCTTTAGGTTATTGGGAAAATGAATTATTAGTAGATGCAGACGGTTTAAGGATTGCTAAAGAAACGGCTGAAGCACAAGGCAGTTTAGATTATGTAGATTACACGGCTCCAGAAACACTCGATAGAGTCAAAGATATAGTTACCCGATTTATGGGTATGACTCAAGTATCTCTTGATGCTTCCCCGCAACAGCTCAAAGCACAACAGAAAATATTTGCAGAAGAGTTTGGTCTACCTACTGTGACTGCGACAGAAGAACAAGTTAATAAAACATTAGCTGATTTTAGTTTCCCATTTAATTTCTTTCCAGAAGCATCTGCCAGTGAAACCTTATTGCGTGAAATAGGAGAACCCGCCATAAAGAATGCCCCCACATACGCAGAGAGAGAAAGAACAGTACCAAGAAATACTTACCGCTTCCCTTACGGAGAGAACTTTGCTGAATACATGGCACAACCCGAAGAGAAAAGAAGGGGTAAATGGATTACTGACAGGTTAAAACAATATCCAACTCCTGCTCACATGATAGGGCAGAAGGTTAAATATAAGTTAGCCTACCCTACTACTGATCAGGAATTTATTGAGAGTAAAAGAAATTTATTAGAGTTATTGGAATCAGGAACCCCTGTTAATGATCTCATGGAACATCCCGCTATAGTAGAGGGAGAAAGACGCATGATGGAAATTCCCGAAACTATTGATAAATACCTACAAAGGTATGGAGAAAATTGGGCACTTAATCCTTCTTACCTAAACAACCGGGAATTTGTTATTGACGGTAAGAAAGTTAAAGGAGTGAAGAATGTTATTGATGCCACTATAAAGAAAGCAGAAAGCTATGCAGACGGCAGAGTGGGTAATAATAAAATCGCTTGGTACTTTCTAGGACCTCCTGCTGCGGGTAAATCATATTTTGCTGAGAGCGTAGCAAGAGAGAATAATTTAGCTATTATTGATAATGATGATGTTAAACGCTTTATTCCAGAATACGGAGATGGTATAGGGGCAAATGCGGTTCATAGAGAAGCTTCTGTATTATCTAGGCTTGCCACACAAGAAATGGTCAGAAGGAATAAAGATATACTTATTCCAAAAGTGGGTGGGATTGGTAAAAGAGCACAAGTTTTAGATGATGTGCGTAATCTAAAAGAATTAGGCTATACAGTTAATATTGCACTTGTAGAGGTTACTGAACCTTTAGTTCAAGCTAGATCATCTTTAAGATTTACTCAAACAGGTAGATTAGTTCCTCCTTCTTACATAGCCAGTGTAGGAAATACTCCTACTGACACTTATCATAGGGTAAAATATATAACACATGACGGATTTGCATGGATAGACAATAATGGCAAACAAAGACAAGAAATCGTTAGAGAGGACACAGGTATCCTACCCGCTTCTATCGGTAGAGAACGAGGAACTCTGGGAGAAAGAATCAGAGAGACTAGCGACTCTCCTATTCAAGAAGTTGTATCAGAAGCCTTCTCAGAAACAAGAGCAGTAAGTATAGAAGAAGCCATCGAGGGTGCCAAGGGCATCAACGAAAGGCTTGTCTCTGCGGGGTACACCGCTAAATTCAACCTTAACGCTTCGGCAGATGCAATCCATATTGCCTATACGCAGGAGCTAACCAAAGATACTGTAGTAGAAGTACCGAATGCCCTCCGTAAGAAGTATTCTCTTAAGGGTGGCAAGAAATTAGATGAAGTTGCCGAGAGGCTTATCAGTAGGCTTACCATTAGGGACGAGCTTGCTGAAGATATTACGATAGGGGAAAGTATTTTAAAAGCTACGGAGTTTTTTACTATAGAAAACCTTCGTGAACAACTGGTGGATCAGTATGCCACATTTGCTACCAGTGAAGCCGTAGCACAAAGAGCAAGAGGTTTTGGTGAGGAACAGCTACTGGCAAGTACCTCTGCTATATCTGCTTTAATGTTTTCAGATAGATCAGGAGAGATTTGGAAAGGTGCTTTCATGGAAGGCACCGTAGTTTATGATAAGGGTTATGTTCATGTAGCAAAGTTATCCCCTATGGACGGCAAACCTGTGATACCCCCTATGGAATTCATGCGTCCTTTATTCAGAAATCCAAATAATTTATGGCTTTGGAATGCTATTAGAGTGGTAAAACGTGAAACTCGATTTGATCAGGAAGGAAGAAAGATCAGAATTACTGCACAAGACAAGAAAGATGCGAAAAAGATTTTAAAGGAAAATCCTTGGTTAAATGATGTTTCGAAAGCTTACGACAGGTGGGACAAGCACATTGTTAAATTCTTGGTGGATACGCAGGTACTGGATGAAACAACCGCTAAACAGTGGACAGCTAATGCAGATTATTTCCCCTTCTATCGTGTACTCGCTATTGACGAAGGAGATGATGTCAGGACGAGGGGACCTCAACTCTTTCGAGGTATGCACCCATTCGGTAAGAATATATTTATCAAAGCCAAGGGTAGTGAAACCAAGAAAACCCTCGATCCAATAACGGCTATCTCCCAGAATCTAAGGGCAGCTATTGTCTTGGGAATGAAGAATGTAGCAGCTAACCGAGTTATGAGGAACATGATTGATGCGGGACAGGCAGAGCAGGTTCCGTTAAGTTCCAAGGATTCAAGGGTAGTAAAGACCAGAGTGGGTGGAAAGAACAAAGCCTTTAGGGTATTGGACAGACCTTTGTTTGAAGCCTTCCAGAATTTTGCTGACGGTCAAATGCCTATGGGTGGATTTTTAAGTGCGGCAGCTTTTCCCAAGCGGGTTGTCAGTGAATCCATTACCAGAGTTCCCGTGTTCTGGGCAAAACAAGTAATGAGAGACGGATTAACTGCGGGATCACTGTTGGGTACGGGTGTCCTGTCAACGGTTTTCCGCTCTATGGGTAATGCAGTGCAATTAGCTAATGGTAAATTATTGGCACAGGTTCCCGGAGTGACTGAAGAAATGACGTTACCAGAAGGGTATTTTAAATTAAGAAATGCTGGGGTTGTTACCCGTTATGATCAGGTAATTGCTGATTACGAAGATGCCGACAAGGTAGTTAAAGAGGCTTATCGTCAATCGGGAATACGAAACCTTGCATCGGTGGAAGGCATAAAAGGATTACCTTTCGATATTCTTATGGGTGTATGGGATTTATTAGGACAGGGTACTATTATTACGGATACCTCGACTCGCTTAGTGGTATATAACGAAATTTTAAAGGAAACTGGGGACGAAGCTGAAGCTATTTTCCAAGCTATGGAAATACTTAACTTTACCCGTAGGGGTAAGAATCGTCTGGTTCAGATTTTATCTACGCTGTTACCCTTCCAGAACCCAAGGTGGCAAGGGATGGATGTTTTTGCCCGTGCTTATACAGGTACTTACGGTAAGAAAGCTAAAGGGGGTAAACCCCTTACCAAGCGAGAAAGACAAACGGCAGTTTGGTTCCGAACCGCTATGTTTATGTCACTTACCCCATTGTATTACATGGCAGTCAAGGATTCTGATGAATATAAGGAGATGTCGGAGGAAGAAAGGGAACTGTATTGGATCATACCCGGTTTTAAGAAGTGGCTTGGATTCACACCGAGAATACCCAAACCGTTTGAGTTGGGACTTATGTTTGGAACTTTACCAGAAATGCTTTTACGTTTAATGGATGAAAGAGAAACGTGGCGGGATGTACGGGAAGCCATGTGGCGACAAGCCACAGGCACATTGAAATTGGCACCTTGGGAAATACAAGCGACTAAACCTGTAGTAGAAGTAGCCTTTAATTATGATTTCTTCACAGGACAACCTGTCGTTTCAGAAAGACCTTCTGCTCCTACTGATCCTAAATTACAACGCAGGGCAACTACTCCGAATGCCTATGTGGAGGTAGGAGAAGCTTTGAATATGTCTCCCTTGCAGGTGCAAAAGATATGGGAGGGATATACGGGACCTTACGGTGCTTATATAGCTATGGTAGCTGACGGTCTGATAACCAATTATGTTAATCCAGATGCTCCGACCAAGCCTTCTACGGGGTGGGAGAAGTCATTATTCATTGGTGGTCTGGTTCATCCCGCAGAGTCGAGTGGCTTGGTTAATGAGTTCTATAAATTGCAAGACCTAACGGATGAATTTCTAGCTAATTCAAAGGCATTGGAAGATTTAATAGAGGTAGGAGACAAGAGAGCCTATCACTATGACGACATATATCAGCTTCAATATGTGGATACAGTAAAAGACCTTAAAAAAGAATTGAATCAAATAGCTTCTCTCGACAAGGGCGAAAATCTTGCAGAGATTAGAGAACTGCAACAACTGATCATCAATGATAACGACAGGACTCCAGAGGAGAAAAGGGAAATAATCCTCGAAATCAAAAACCTGCGTAATGAATTACTCCGTGAGGCACGAACACTTAGGGTAGCTTTAGAGAAAGGTATGTTTGATCAGATAGAAGAATTCGTAGAAGAAAGAGAACGAGACAGAAACAGATAAACATTGAACGTTCAATATTTAACGTCCTTGTCCTCTGCTTCTTCTATAACTTCTTTGATTTCACTTAACCACCTATACAACTTGTTGTGGTTTTCCTCACTCAAACCTCTTGTAGGATTTATATAAAATTCCCTTACTGCCCTTTCGCTACAACCAGTGTATTTAGTTATCGAGACATAAGTAAATCCATACTCTTCTATAAGCATCCTAATATCCTGTCGCATCTGGATAGCTTGGATTTCTGGTATGTCTCTAAGATTCATCGCCCTTGTCCTCTGTAACGCAGAGACTTACCCCTCATTCTGCGTGTGTGCTTATTCATCGTTGAGGTAGCGATATTTCTGTTCCTGGACTGACAAGTCTTTTTAGGAGACTTGTGTTCGTTCATCTTGGTTGGTTGTCTAAATGCTCTCATTGTTTTCTCTATCAGCACATTCCAACGCCATATCGGTTGCTTCCGCAACCGCCCGCAAAATTACGGCCATTACTTGCGCAGTTTGTTCGTGACTTTTAGCGAAGGACAAATGCACTAATGCCAGGTTATAAAACAAGTCATGGGTTGCTTCCCACGGGTTGAAATCTTTACTCTCACTCTCTTTCTCTTTTAATTCTATGTAAAAATCCATGGCTCTAAATATCGCCCTTTCTCCCGCCGAGTATTTAGGATTGTCACTCATTTTAATAGACACTACTTTTTTTTCTTTGCTCATATTATATTTGTCCAGTCTTGATTGTTACGCCACTGGCGGATCAGGTCCTTATCCACGCGCGTGTTCTGTTTGATTAAAGCCTTCGAGCATTCCTCAATGGCTTTTTCCTTGCCGTATTTGGCTTCGATGTCGGGATCGTAAGTCACGTCCACATCGTATAGCATCAGTTTAATTTGTCCCATGGTCGTTCCCCTTTTTATCTAATTCCAGCTCTAAATGCAACGAAGTATTGGCAGCATGTTCGTAAGCCTGGCGTACTTTGGGTGGCATTTCCTGGTCTTGGTAAGTTTTTTCCAGGGATTGAGTAACGCGGTTGATGGCGAGCGTGGCCAAGCGTTTGGTGTTGTCGTTCGATTTCATAATTCTCCTGTTAATAAAGTGAGGCATTTTGTTTATTAGGAAGATGCCCCGAACTCCCCGACCGGAGACTGTTACCTAAAAAGGCATATCCGAATCATCCGCTCCTTCGTCAGCTGCGGTGTCTGCCGCTGCCTCTTTAGGAGCTGAATCCTGTTGCAGTGGTCGAAAATTGGCAATGGTGTTGGAATCGGGATAATCTGCATCATCACTCTTCTTGATCTTCACCGTGGCCGTGAACGGCACTTGCATTTGATCGGCAATACTTTCGCCGTTCAACGGATCGTTGCCGTCCGCACCCGTGGCGATACGCCACTGCTTGAGTCTCGACAAAGCCACCTGGTTATTGAGTACAAAATACTCAAAGATCAAACGGTTTTGGTACTCGGGTCCCAAAATTTTGAAAGCCACCTTCAGCATCTTATTGCCTTGTGCGGAGTCGCGTTGTTCCCAGGTATCAGCTTGGGCTTCGTAAATGCCCTCGGGGAAGGCTTCAAACTCACCGCCTTGGGCTTCGACGCCTTCCAGTTCTACATTAAAATCATCACTCATCTTTAGTCTCCTTTGTGTTTATATTAAGTGCTTCTTTATACGCGTTATAAAACGCATCCCATTCGAGCGGTAGTTTTTTCGGTAAGGCTACCCGTGACTTGGCGTCGTAGGCAGCACTGAACTGTGTAAACAGCGCTCTTTTTCCGTAACTCACCGCCCTGGCTTTCTCATTAAAGCCTTTGCCTGCCGACGTCGTAGAGACTTCGTAGTTGGCAAAGAAATTAAAATCCACCCAGTTGCGAATGAGATTAGAAATCTTTTTGTGTGTGGTTAATTCCCAGCGATCGTAAGGTTCGCGCTCGGGATCCGCATAAATTCTTATGGCCGCATGTGAAATTAAGATAATGTTCATCTTTTTAACGTGTTGTAGCCGATCCAACAGACGCAACAGCTTACGGCATCTCTCTTCCGATTCCGTAAAGCCTTTGCCGAATCCTAAACTTTCAATGCCTTCCACGTTCTTGTCTTCACAGACGGCATCGTGGATGAGACTTTCCAGGAAATCGGTTGAGTCCAGCACGACTGTCTTATAAGTGTGCTTCTCTTTGCCGAGCAGTGTGACTTTATCCATCACGTCCTGATACGTCGGAGACAATTCAAAGTGAGGTACGTCGATGTACTTCAAACCTTCTTCGGTGGTAACGAACACCGGCTTGGGCGCTTTGGCTGCCCAGGTACTCTTGCCAATGCCATTGGGACCGTAGATGTTTACCTTGACGGGTACCATACTTACCCCTTGTGTTATACCTTCTAATGTCATTTCTTTCCCCCGTAAGTGCCGATGGCGTAATTGAGATACCACACGGCTTTTTTTAGATCTTCCACTTTGCCCTTGTCCGGCGCACGCCAGATGTACTGC
>Ga0208684_1001633_pt1 | contig 11673 bp, 12 predicted proteins | sample MalvireepMed_b05_FD_184245 | JGI IMG/M metagenome (GOLD analysis project Ga0208684, IMG submission 184245) | Marine viral communities from the Global Malaspina Expedition - Malaspina viral metaG DeepMed_b05 (SPAdes) (version 2) | ecosystem: Environmental > Aquatic > Marine > Oceanic | place... | reverse complement strand
AAGTTTTGGTTCTTTCAACAGCGGGCTAAAGTGTTTAAGTATGTTCATCTCTATCCTTTTTTATTATAGCCATGATTTTGTTGTATACCTCAGTGCCTTTCTCTAAGTGTGACTGGATTGCTCTGGATTCCTCTTCAAGAAGAGTCTGCTTGTCAGTGCCTGTGGGTAGTTCTTTTATCACTTCATATTTAAACACATTGCCGTACTTGTCGTAATCCTCTTGTAGTTTTGAACACCTATGTTCTCGGCGTTTTAGTCGCAGTTTGTGATCCGACAGCCTTCGTATACACTCACTAGATTCGCCCACATACACTTTGCCGTTTGTGGTGTTGGTAATAGTATATACCCCAGTAGTCAGACCTTTGCGATATTGACGATGGTGCTCAACAATACGGTCGTTGTTTCTTTTTTGATAATCTCGCTGCCATGTCTTCCGGCACTCCTTACAGGCACCATAGCGGTCATCCCGTGATTGTTCGTGTTTATAAAAACCACTCAATGGTTTGCTTTCACCACATCTTTTACATTTTTTAGTTTTCATATCATCCTAATAGTTTAAATGTTCTGCCGATAGCGTATGTCGAGAATCCCCAATCTTCATCATACTTAAGCCGAGCCATATAGGGGCGATTAAGATGAATAACATCTTTATGCGGTTTTACCCCCCAACAGCGAATACGCGTGGATTCATTGTTTGAGTCAATTACTTCCACGATCCAATAATCTTTTCCATTCTTGGTTTTTCTAGGTGTAATCTTACGCGGAATAAACCAGCATACTTGAAGGCCCTTGTCGAACTCAGAAATTGGCGGAATATACTTATCCTGAAGTTTTTGTACTGTCTCGGCAGTGATCACAAGGTTGATTGGGAAGACTCCTGTAAGGTCTGTCTTGAACTGGATTACCTCTTCCTCGCTAAAGTCACCTTCGGGCCTAAAGAGTTCAATGTTCTCGCCAAACTTTTTAAGGTTCTTTGGCCTTTCGACCACACAAGCCGACCAGAAATGTTTACGACCACTGAAGCGATCATCTACTATGTTGTCTAGCGCGCCTCCACGGCACAAAGCATCCAGTGCTTTCTTGTTTAGTTTGGAGTATGATATATCCTCTCGGAATAGTAGATCCTCTGCGTTCATGAATGGGCGGTTCTCTAAAATCTGCTCAATAGCAGCCATTCCAAGACCCTTGATCGAGGTTAGTGGCTGAATAAGTGTCTTCCCATCTTCGCTAATTTCCCATACGGTACCGGATTTGTTTATATCCAGTGGCGCGATGTCGAAACCAAACTTCTTGGCGATATTAATAGCCTTCTCCTTGCGGGTCTCAGGCTCTTTGTCTAAGAATGCGGCCATCCACTCTGCGGGATAATAATTCCAAAGCCAAGCACATTGATACGAAATGATAGAGTAGCTAACAGCGTGTGACTTGTTGAAGCCGTACCCTGAGAAGAATTCGAACTTGTCCCAGAGTGCTTGCGCCTTATCTCTGCTAATGTTCTTGCCGGCACACCCTTTGATAAACTTATCATGGAGGCGCCCCTTCACACTGTTTTTGCCTGTGCCTTTCTTGGTTAGCACCTTGCGAAGCATGTTACCCTCATCGAGAGTCAAGTCTCCGAGCTTGTGAGCAAGCAGTGCGATCTGTTCTTGGAAGATCAAAAACCCGAAAGTCTCTTCAGTAATTTCGCGTGATTCATCCGATAAATAATTGATACGATGTGGGTGGCTCTTCGCCTCTACATAGTCAGCATCTACGCCAGCCGACAGCGGGCCCGGGCGAAAGATTGATGTAATCGCTGACAAGTCAATAATGTTGTTTGGCTTTACCTTAGCGCAGAATTGCTGTGCCCCGTGTTCTGTGAACTGAAAGACCCCGGCCCACTTGCCGGGATGAAAGATGTTCTTATATACCTCTTCGTCGTTCAAATCCAGAATGTCAGGATGCAAAGTCTTTTCGTAGTAGTCTCGCACTTGCGCAAATGTAGGCTCTTCGATGCCGTGGTGCCGGCGAAGGATGTGTTCAATGCACCCTTCCATCATCTTAAGCGTTGAGAGTCCAAGTAAATCGAACTTGATGAAACCCATTGGTTCAAGATGTCGAACATTCTGACCCTCCGCCCAAGGTGCCTGACGCACACCGCCGGAATTAATCAGAGGCATGCTCTTATCCAAATCTTCTGCGATCACAACGCCGCCGGCATGTCGGGAGCAAGAGCGTACTTGGCCCACAAGACCCTCAACATGTGTCTTGACTTCCGGGTGCATCGCAAGATACCTTTGAAGCGTTGGAGAAAACTCCATCACCTCTTCCCATGTGGGGGCGTAAACCCCTGCTTTCACTCCATGTTTTTGCTTGGCTGCTGGTGTTGCTTCGCGGATCATAATAGAGGTAACCGTGTTGACCTCCGTAAAGGGAATGTTATAAAGCTTTGAAATGTCCTTAATTAAACTTTTGAGCTGCAGCGTATTCCAGTTTGAAATAGGTGCAACACAATCTTCCCCCCACATCTCGACCAGCTTCTCTTTCAGTGCCATGCTGTCAGATACATCGTAATCAATATCGGGATAGTCAGTTGCGTCGGAACGCAGGAATCGAGAGAAGAGAAGACCATGTTTAATGGGATCAACCTGTGTGATATTCAGAGCGTACGCCACCAGAGAGCCCGCTGCCGATCCACGGCCGGGTCCCGGTAGCATCATGTCAGTTGCCACATCAACGATAGACTTCATTGTGAGGAAATACTTAGAGAATCCCCGATCATCAATAACATTTAATTCGCGTCGGAGACGATCTGTATACTCTTTGTTGGTGTGGAGGCCCTTATCTTTGAGACCCTCCAGCGCAAAGTTTACCAGCGCCTGGGTGGCCGTGAAGCCGGCCGGAACAACAAATTCGGGTAGGCGCACTGTATTGTCAGGCAGAAAACTCTCGATACGCTCGAAAGCAATATGATATGTTTCCTCAATACTTTTCAAGACTACTGCATCATCGTACTCAAACCCCGTAGATTCTGAATACTGCTTGTAGCTTTCCCAGATTTGATCACCATTCTTTGGGTATAGCTCATACCCGATTTCTTCAACTCCCGCGGGAAGTTGCGACTCTTCCTCAGCCCAAGAGGGTCGACCCTTACCAAGCCAACCAAGGCGCTTATAAAGCTCTCTGTCTTTCCAAGCGTCAGGATTGGGGTAATGGCTATCAGCTGTGGTGACTAGTCTAACGCCAAACTCTTCAGCAACTTGAATCACATATTGATTCAGTTCGTGCTGCTCTTTTATATTGTTCCATTGGATCTCAGCATACCAGCGATCTCCAAAAATATCGACCATTTGCCGTGTAGACTCTCTCATGGCCTCTAGGACGGCTTCATCGCCCTCCTCCCGGTGCTCCCAGTAGTTACCGGCGTAAACGCCGCCTAGGCACGCTGACGAGGCTATAATGCCCTCGTTGTACTTCTTCAGTAGAGCGTAATCGATTCGGGGGTAGCGGTAAAAGTTCTCTGGCTGATATGACTCAGACACAAGCTTAAATAGATTATTTAGCCCTGTTTGATTCTGTACCAGTAACACTATGTGGCGTCGGCGCTTAAGAATCCCTTGGATCCTCTTGCTGTCGCCTTCATCTTCGACGGTGGCGCCGGATTGCTCGTCTTTCTTGATCGAGCGAGCCTTTTTCTTGTCTTCCATCGCCTTGTTATAAGCTTCGTGCCACTCCGCAATAGATGGAGTAAAGTAAGCTTCACAGCCAAAAATTGGCTTAAACTCCTTACCTTCCGACTGCATCTTTTTCGCATGAAGCACTTGGTATGCTAAGCCGTTCATGTTCCCGTGGTCAGTTAAAGCTAATGCGTCACTGCCGTTCTCATAACAAAAGTCCATGTGTGCTTGCGGATATCCGATGGCATCGAATATGGAGCCAGCAACCGAATGGGCATGGAGCCCAACAAATTTAATTTTAGAATCTATACGATCCATTTAATCCTCCGAATCATATGGTATTTTAACATGCTGACGGGGCCTTGTCAAGTCGTTTAGGGGCTTATCTATAAGATTCTTTGAAGAAATATATTCAACATATGTAGCCCACTTAGAGACATCATAATACCAATCTAATTCAACAGATTCGTGAGGAGTTGTACTTAGGGGTTCATAGATTTCACTTAAAGTGAAGTGTTGTGCGGACCACCGCTGGCGCAGGGGCAGCTTCTGGCTTGGGTATTGCTGGCCGGGTAAAGGGGGTAAATATTCCCTTGTGGTCTTTTGGTTTATTGCTCTTCGGCATAATTTAAAGTCTTCTCCTTTCATCGTAAACGGCAAATATTGGTTGTTTATGACACTTTCGCCGTTATACTTAAAAAACAAATTGGTTTGCTTATCGCGAATCAATTTTCTATGTTGTCTTATAAAATAGATATCATAAACCCCAAAAGGAAATGAAATGAAATATTTCTCTGGTGGTAACCATTTTGAAATTTTATAAGAAGTCATATACGAGGCGTGAATACCCTCTAATATTGACCACCCATAACTATCTCTTTTCTTCTGATCTTTGGGTTTAATTCCAACATAATAAATAGGCACCTCTTTTCTTAATTGAGAATAAAACTTAGACTCTAGGTCCCTTTTATAATACACAGGATCATAAACCCAGTCTCCAACGGTTTTTCTAATAATAGGCGCCAAATCATCGTTAGCCACGATCCAAATTGTATTACAGCCGGCGGCTGCGCATTCATATACAGACTTCTGTATTAAGCTGAAGCCATCGCTAACAGGCAGCAACAATTCTGGAAACGACACATTCAAGTCAGTTTCATAGTTCGCTATTGGAATTATTCCGCTAAGGTGAGTTGACATTTAATATATCTAGAAGTCTATCGGAGGGGCTGTGTGCATTCTGTAAAAGCCCAAGCAGGCCTTTTTCATTTTCGACTTCAATCTTGATATCAGGGCTTGCTGCTCTGAGCCTGTTTCTAATGCCGCTCGTTTCGCGCCTAATGCTAGTTGTTCTAAAATCATAGTGCCTAAGCGTTCCTTTTTCTGTGTATCCATTCGGTTTACCTTTCATTCCTTTGTCTTTCATGGTTTTCAGTACTTTGAATCGAGCCATGGTCTCGGAATAATCAAAATCTAATAGCTGTTCGCCTGTTAGTTGTGATACCGCACAAGCATCTCTAACAGGAGTATTTCCATCAATACGGTCGGAACTATAAAACCATATCTCGCTGACAAAATCATCACCCGTGTAGATATAGTCGATTTCATGTTTTCCTCCGCTATTAAATGCTATATAATCATAACATATATAACTATCTTCGTCAAGTGTGTTTTTCAGATATAGTCGATTTCATGTTTTCCTCCGCTATTAAATGCTATATAATCATAACATATATAACTATCTTCGTCAAGTGTGTTTTTCAACACAAAACCTTCAGAATCCTTATCTCCGAAATAGTGACATCTATTAAAGACTACTTCTAGTATCTTAGAATAATCGTTGGAACACACTATACTTCTCCCGTCATACCTAAGTTTACTACACATATTCGAAAGTGGAATTTTCCCGTTCACAGACAGCAGAAAAAATAGCCTATCCCACAATATTTGTTTTTGAATACCTTTTTGTAGTTTTCCTTCAAATGTAGTTAAACTTTTATTGCAGGTGGGGATCTTAAGCGGGCTTGCGTCGATCATTAATGTATGCGAATAACAAAGCAGACAAAGAACTGCCAACTACAACGCTGTCATACTCAAAAACCAAAATAACCTCTTAACCTATATTATGACCTATTTTGTTGCTCTTGTCAATTATCTTTTTCTTAGGCCGAAAGAATCATAGCCGCCGTACCGCCATGTGGGGTGCATCATATGAGTTCTCTGATTATAGTGGCTCCAGCCCAAGGCGTGGCCCAACTCATGTTCCAAAACTCTTTCTTTCCTACCATTTTTGGGTATAATATAAATTTTAGCCATAACGATTTTGCCCGTTTTATTGCTCGTATATATCCTAGTAGACGCCATATGCTGAGAACCAAAATCGGTAGAAGGAATAGTTATAATAATCTCGCCATATTTAGGATTCATACATGTGGAGAAATAATCTTTATAGATATCGTCAAATTTATACCCTAACCGCTCCCAATACGCAACGGCGCGGCCTACACGCGAAATTAATAATTCGGTACTGGTACAGATTCGAATGTTGGGCTTAATGTCCCATTCGGCTTTTTGTACCGGCTTGCCAATCACAAAAGCCTCGACTACCGGCGACGGTACCGATGTAGAAATGCCCTGTGTCCCCGTACTGCTGACACAACTCAGCAATATTAATAGTAAGTACCCCACACTATATATAGTGGGTTAATTATATCACTCACTCTCGGCGTTTTTTAGCTCATCCAAAAGGGTCTTTATGTCGAGACCTGCGCAATCTATCTTTCTCTTGCTCACATGGTAATGACTAACAAATCCTGTAAATTTTCCGTATGCTACACTTTGTTCGTACTTTGTAGAAGTTGAGCCAAATTGATTAGTTGGGGTTTCGTAAGGAATTCCTGTGGCATTGTTTATTGCTTCCCAAAGTACCTTTAAGGCCTCAATCTGGGCCGGATAGAACCCCAAGAAGGGATCTAGCTTACTACCATGGGCCCATGCACCTTCAACCAGCGGGCGCTCGCCAAACCCATTTTTAACATACCAGTCTTGGTATTTGGGGTAGCCATGGGCCCACGCACCTTCAACCAGCGGGCGCTCGCCAAACCCATTTTTAACATACCAGTCTTGGTATTTGGGGTAGTAAGCATTTGAAATTTCCACCCCAACCGAAGCACGATTCGCCCTTTCGGAGCCGGCATGCCAAGCTGCGTGTTGCATATCCATCGTCTGGTAAATGGTCCCATCGTTATCAATTAAAAAGTGTACTGAAATACCTCGCTTGTCGAGGACCTTTTGGCACGATTCGGAAGAAAGACAGACATCCCAATGATTCACAAAATATCTAATTGGGCGAGGTGGGCGTCCAGAATAGTCATAGTACTTGCCCGGGGAGGTTTCCATTCCTCCGTCTTCGCTCCACAAAACAAACTTATCCCACTTAATGGGATAAAATCTGCCATTATATACGATAGAGTTGGAATATGTGGCTTTGGGATCTTTGCAATATTCCCCAATCATTTGAGGAGCCTGCCTTTCGGTCCAAAGCCTTCTGAATGTGGTGGGGCCACACAGACCATCGGCCGGTATGCCGCGATCTTTCTGCCATTTTTTGATTGCTCTTACGAGCTTATCATCAAAATATCGCTCCCCAAACCAAGAAGGCTCCCAGCCGAGTTTTTTGGCGGAAGCCTCGTTGTAAAAGTTCTTGTCCATTTATTGTACCTTTAGGGTGCCAATACCCCCACTACATAATTTTCTAAAATTACATTATAAGTAGTATTGTTCACCACTATTTCTTCGATCATGGACGAATCGACGACTATTTTGGTGCCTGTGGATAAATCAAATTTTACATCGTCAGACTTATTAACAACCTGAACTACGGTGTGTTTTTGCTGCTCGGGCTTATAGTCCTCCGGCAGCACTATTAGTGATTTTTGCTCGTCAGAGCGTTGATCTAGATCCACTAGAATGTGTCTATTTACTGGTTTAAACATTATTTTTCCTTAAATTGTGCATGTATCGTTCGTACAGAACTTGGTTCCCGAGCCGCCTTCTTCGTCATCGATGCGTGTTATCGGGGTGATTTGGGATTTCATCTTTTCATATTTTTCTTTTGTTATGGACTCATATGGTGCCTGTGCATATCCCGTTTCTTCATATTTCAAAAACGAAACCGCTTTCAGTCGGGTCTCATACATTTCTAGGGCGCTACGAATCTGATCTGCCTCATGAGGTTTAAACGAGACCGTAACAGACACGGCGTTATCCGCCCAATAATTTTGATACTGGGCTGCAATTTCAAGTTGCTCCCACATTGAAACATCTCGTTTTCCCTTTTCATAATGTGGTTCCTTGACAGGAAACTCCACAACAGAAGTATTCGGAGAGTATTGATCATCTTCAACATTATAACCTGCATTAATTAGACTTTTAAGAACTTTTGAAGTTTTTGAGAACCTGATCCGTCTAATATAATACTCATCTTCCGGAAAGTGGATGCCGGGTGTTGAACCATTCAACAGTGACACGGTGCCAGAAGGCTTGATGGAGGTCATTTTAATGGATCTCGGAACACAAAGCCAATTAGAATATTCTGTATCTAATTCTTTAACATACCCATAGGCATTATCGCACCACTCTAACATCTGGCGGCGCCCGTGTTTATTAAACGCCTGAACAATCCCTGATTGAGAGAGTCCAATCCTCCGGTTTTTGAGCATCTTGGCGTTGGTTTCGGGCCAGTGCGTATTGACTAATGTAACCGTCTTTCCATATAAATAAGCACACTTCAAAGTTCTAACATAGTCTTCGTAGTCTTCGTGCTTTGCTGGAAAGGTTTCGACAAGACAGCACATTTCAGCGTTGTGGAGACTCTGCTCAACGCAGGGGTTGAACCCAACGACCTCGGCATCATCATAATTAATGCCATCTTTAAGCCGGCCATATGCGCGGGCATTTTCTAGCCAAATAGTTCCGGGTTCACCATTTTCCTGTGCTTGCTTTGCGTGCCATGTATAATCCATGCCGACTGAAGCATTATATGAGTTGTTGGATCCCCATCGGTGGTGGTAAAGCTTCTCTTGGTCATTCTTCATTTCAAGATAGTGAAAATCATCGGCATCGCCAAGCGCGAGAGCCGCAGATCTGCGGACATTCCCCGACACAACACAGCGCCCGATCAAATTTTCAATATCAACAATATCAACAGAAGTAATGGTCTCGCCAATCTTATCTGCAAAAAGCTCTTTAAGGTTTTCGTGAAGCTCCACGAGAGGGTCGGGCCCAGAAGAAGTACCGCCAAATCCATAGATTAAGGATCCCAGAGGGCGAATGGCAGAATAATCAAATTTGGGAACCTTGTTTCCGAAGAAAAAGCCATTCAGCAGCATCTGCACCGAATCGACCCACCCTTCACGGGAGTCATCGATAACGAGTACATCGTTGGTATACTCTGGTTCTTCGATAGTAATTGTGCCTGCACCCTTCGTATCAAACCCAACGCCAACGCCAACCATCAGAGCATCCATGATCCAAGAAAAAAGATAACCACCCTTGGTGGAAAGATCCCGAGTGGAGCGGAATGCGCAGTTAAACAATGCGGCGCCGGTCCGTTCTTCAACAAACTTGGTGCCCATCATCCAAAGGCCGCGGCCAGGAGGAGTCCATTTCAAATTAAACAATCGATCATATGCATCTTTCGCGGTCTGTTGCGCCTTACTGTCGTTCCACTCAAGTCCAAGTCGAACAACATGCTGTTTCTGGATATTAAACATCCCCTCAATAACGCGGCGGCATGTTTGCCACCACTCTTCTGATCCGGTCGCGTTGGAGTCAAATTCGCTCAATCTGCGTGCGTATGTTCTCTTGAATGTGATATACCCTAGGGGGCCCCAGGGCACTTCGGCTGCTGTATATGGCTCTATGAAAGAGTCCGATAATCTAAATCTGCGAATGTTCTCAATAGTTTTCATTTTGTTGTTCCTTTAAATTTTTGATATTTTGTCTGCAAATAGTTTCTTTGCATTTTGGGTGTTAAAACGACGGGGCTTGTAACAACATTATTATTGTTTGTCGCTACGGCAGCGTTGTTTTTGGGTAATACTTTGATTTTCACACTAGCGGTATCCATAAATATATCATAGATCATCCCATCGGGTCCATTTCTATTCTTTGCAACAAAGATTTTACCTGTATTGTTTTGTTTATCCTCGATTGTCCGGGACACCGAGAATATGAAGTCAGCCACGAAGCACTTATTAAATGCTTCAGATATCTGCTCCATTGTGATCACCTCCGCGTTCAGACCTGAGCGGTTTGTTTGGGAGGCCGTCCATATCGGACACTGAAACTCAGTTGAAATCCCGCGAAGCTCTTCATAAATGGATTCCAATTCGTTTCTCTTTTCTTTTCGCACTACCATCGGCTTTAAAAGATCCGCGTAGTCAACGATAATCATGCCGGGGTTAACGCCCCTTTTTATAAGCTTATTGAGGTGGTTTCTTATTGTACCAGTTGTTGCAGATTTTGTAGGATATTCTTTAACAATCAGCCTACCATCTAAATCTTTAATTTTCTCGTATACATCCTCTTTAAAAACAGAAAGCTCAGAAAGCGGGAATTCCGTTATGCAGCTATCATATCTTTTGCCAATGACAGTATCTTGAAGTTCAAGTGTGTAATGAACAACAGTTCTGCCCTCTTTAACTGCGTGTGATCCCAAGTGTACCAGAACCATTGACTTGCCAGCACCTGTCGGGGCAACCACCACTCCTAGTTCTGATTTTCCTAATCCCCCGCCGACAATTTCATCCATCTGCTGCCAGCCAGTGGTGACTGGATTTCTAAATCGAGGCAGATATCGCTCTTCAAAATCCACATCTGCTGCCAGCCAGTGGTGACTGGATTTCTAAATCGAGGCAGATATCGCTCTTCAAAATCCACCAAATAATCATACCCAAAATTGTTTTCGGAACCCAATTTAAGGGAGTCGTTTATGATACTAGATATTTCATCAAACGAGCACGATTGTAGTAGATCGACAGACTTTAACATAGCCTCTTTCAAATTCTGCTTCCTACAAAAATCTAAGGACTGTTCTTTAATATATTCTGGGCCGTCTACCTCTGAGACCGAAATCTTGCTAAAGTACTCGGTTATCTGCTGAGATACAACTCTATCTTCTTTCTCTAACTCAGTCTGCAGTATTGTGTCAATAATTTGCTGGGTTGGGTGTTTTGAATACCTTTGTCTATAGTTGACTATCTTCGATGTAAAAAGGCGCAAGTATTCAAGCTCTAAAAAATTAGTATCGAGAACTTCAAGAATTTGATCGGCGAATGGCCTGTCATCTAAAATAAGATGCACTAGATCTTCTTGGAAGCTCTTTCCGTATTTGCTGAAACTTGGTATATTAGACAATTGTGCCCTCCTAGTGATTATAGCTCTTTACTTGCAAGAACGCAAGTTAACACGACAATAAAATTTTATTGAGGTGTGTTTTCAAATCTTCCCAGTTAAGTTCACCAAAACCGTCTTCGGTCATAAGTGAAATTATTTTAGTTTTATTGAATGTGCAGTCAAAGTTTTCGATGGACTATTGAATGTGCAGTCAAAGTTTTCGATGGACTCTCGGACGAACTTTTTAGCCTGTACCGAGAGTAATGGTGCGTACAACTGCATCATCTTATAATTATGTGAGATTGTGTCTTTCCCCTCTATAATATTGGTGAAAAATCTCAATTTACTGTCCGCTTTTTCGCAGAATTCTACTAACTCATTGATAGTATAGTCTTTTTCGGACGCGAGAAAAGACAATCTTTTTTTGACCGAAATCAGGCCGGCGCCTTTAATGCCGCCTAGGTTGTCAGACGGATCTCCGATGATCGCCCTCGCTAGTGCCATGTTAGTTGGATGAACCCCAAACTCTTCAATGATCCGTTTCTTGTTCATAAGCTGATCGCCAGTTGGCCTGTAAACTACCGTTTCATCATCGCAAAGCTGATAGAAATCTTTATCA
>Ga0208684_1001632_pt1 | contig 11677 bp, 16 predicted proteins | sample MalvireepMed_b05_FD_184245 | JGI IMG/M metagenome (GOLD analysis project Ga0208684, IMG submission 184245) | Marine viral communities from the Global Malaspina Expedition - Malaspina viral metaG DeepMed_b05 (SPAdes) (version 2) | ecosystem: Environmental > Aquatic > Marine > Oceanic | place... | reverse complement strand
TACTGGAACAACTGATGCCGGAACTTAATGAAATCATGGAACTTTCCGGTGATAATGAAGGTGTCTTGGAATTGAAGGAAAAAGAACTTATGATAAGATCACAGGAGAACCAAGACGACAAGACGATCAGTGAAGAAAAACTTAAACTGGATCGGGAGAAAATGGAAAGACGCGATGAAACGGATGAAGAGAAGATCCGCAGTCAGGAAGACATTGCCGCGCTCAGGGCACAAGTATCCCGTGAAAAAATGAACCAACCTAAAGGAAAATAATGGCAAGAAAAGGAAAAGTAAGGGGTAAGCCTCAAGGAGTCGGTCTAACAGCGGGAGAAGAGGACGTAATGCCACCAGCCACAGATACAGCCACAGATACAGCAACAGATACATACAGCCGTCCAAGAATGAACTGGACAATTGCTGAATGGTATAGCCTGTCCCCTGAAGAACAACAAGAAGTTAAAGATGCGATGGGACCCGGATGGTGGACTCCTCCCGATGAAGTTCTTGGACCTAGTGATATGGGCTTTACTGTAGACGATATTCCAAAGCTAGAAGCAGGAAATATGATGGGCGCAGGCTCAGATACATTAGAGAGACTGTATAAAATAAGAGACCAAATAGAGGCATGGAATGCCATGTCTTCCGACGAACAAACAGCAGTTAGGGATTCGATACCCTCTCTTTATGACGACCCCGGCACTGATCCAACAGACCCTGATCCAGGTGAAGAAGGAGATTATTCTTATAAAGGCTTAACAGCCAATGACATTATACAGTACCTTGGGGAAGCCAAAGACCTGACCCCAGAACAATTAGGCAATGCCGATGTAAATTTAGACGGTGAAATTTCAATTTTAGACGCCTCGTGGATTTTACAAATGGCAAATGGATTGAGAGACCCCGATACCTTGGAAGCCATAGAACAACCAGATACACCAACAGGGGAAGATACAACACTTCCCGGAGCAACAAACCAAGAAGATATAAAGGCTGCCATTGCCGCAGCTATGCAAGAAGCGGGCATCGGCCCAGAGTTTAATTTCAGCGATGTTTTGACTGCCGCTGATGCAGAAGACCTGTTTAAAAATACACTGCCAATTGATTATGAAACCCTGCAAAAAATGGGACAGGCGGATTGGATGCCGGAAAACTGGACACCGACAATGCAGGCAATGATTGATGAATCTATCGGGAACATACCAGACCAGAATTATATAGACCAAGCAACTTTAGATGAGCAACTGGCAGGGCTTCCCGATGCAGCTCAAATACAAAAGCTGCTTGAGGAACAGGGTTGGGGAGCACTAGGGGATCCTTTCGGAGGCGCTCTTTCCGCTTACTCTACCACGGATATGATCCAACAAATGATCAAAGATAATCTAGCACAAGGATTAAGTGAAGACGATATTTTTGCAATGATTCAGGAACAATTCGGCGAAACGATGAGCGATGAGGATATTTATGCCGCAATCGCTACAGCGCAAGAAACCCAATATACGTCTTTGATGGATGAAGTTAATGCTTTGATCGCAGAGAAACTAGCTGAAGGAATGAGTGAACAAGAAATTATTGACCTAATTACGGCGCAATATGGCGACCAGATGAGTCCGGAGGACATCAATTTGGCGATTACTACGGCGCTAGACAACCAATACACGTCTTTGATGGAGGAAGTTAATGCAAGGATTGCAGAAGCCCTGACTGATGGGATGACCCCTGAACAAATTGCTGAAATGATCAGGGCAGAATATGGCGACCAGATGAGTGATGAGGACATCAATTTGGCGATTACTACAGCCCAAGAAGCCCAATATACGTCTTTGATGGATGAAGTTAATGCTCTGATCGCAGAAAAATTAGCAGAGGGAATGACTGAAGCCGACATTCTTGCATTAATACAAACAGAATATGGCGGAGTATTAAGCGCAGATGATATTACAGCAATGATCGCTACTGCCATAGCGGGAATTGAAACAACTCCAACGGAAGATGCCCTTACCGCTGATGCAGTGCAGCAAATGATTGACGCCGCAATGGCACAAGGAATGTCTACAGAACAGGTTCAGGCAATGCTTGCAGAATCTGGGCACCTGAACCAAGAACAAGTTCAGGCAATGCTTGGAGAATCTGGATACATGGGTGATGTAGGAGTACAGGGACTTATTGATACCGCTCTTCAAGGAGCCTTGGGCCAAGGTGGGTCAATTAATGAAGCCATTCAAAACGCACTTTTAGCTGTAGGAGACACAACTATAGATACAGGAACCCAACAACCTAGTAGTCCTTACGGAACCTATACCAGTCCTTATGGAGACGTGGACCCTTATGCCCTGATGTTTAATCCATGGTATGGAACAACACCTTTCGCCGGAGGAGCCACAACAGGGGCCGAAGACCCAACTGGACTTGGGGACCTGGATTTGGGAAATCCGGCTGATTATAATTTTGACATTTCAACAGAGTATGATGAGGACCTGTTTAGTTAAGCGGAGAGAAGACAATTGACGCCATAGATTTTGCCTATAAAATTCTTAAAATAGTTAAGGAAAAAGAAGAACGAATACAAACGATGATGCTCAACGGAGAAGTTAAAGATTGGGAGCATTACCGCAATTTGACCGGTCAAACAGAGGCCTTAACCTATGTAAAATCGGAAATTACCGAGTTACTGGATAGGATGGGAGAACGCTTTGAGTGACGCAACCTCTATTTTAGAGCAAAAATGGGCACAGGAAGAAGAAGGAAAAACACCTTTACAAAAAGCCTATGAAAACGTCAGCAAAAAGAAAACTGACGGGGAAAAATTAAATCCGGAAAAAATAACCTCTGCTTTGTTAGAACAACTCCCTGAACCAACAGGATGGCGCATCCTTATTCTTCCTTACCGTGGCAAAGGTCGTACAGACGGAGGCATTTACCTTACTGAAAAAACAATGGAACGCCAACAGATAAGCACGGTTCTCGGTTATGTATTAAAGACCGGAAACCTTGCCTACAGTGACGAAGACAAATTTCCAACGGGTCCTTGGTGTAAATCCGGGGACTGGGTTTTATTCGGGAGATACGCAGGTTCCCGATTTGAAATTGAAGGAGGAGAAGTTAAGATATTGAATGATGACGAAATTATTGCGAAAATATCTGATCCAGAAGCAATTCTGCATAACTATTAAAAACATGAGGAGTGACCCATGCCTAGACAAGAACTAACAAAAACCAATGAAGAGAAAATGGTTGATTTAGACGTCACCGGCCCAGCCGTTGATGTCGAACTTCCAGCAGAAGGCGCTGTAATCACCGAAGTAGCGGCCGAAACACCACAAGAAACTACCGAAAAAATCAGGGTAGAAGAAGTAGAAGAGCCCAAGAAGGAACTTGAAGATTACAGCAAAAATGTACAGCAGCGCATTAACAAGCTGACAGCCAGATTGCGGGAAGCCGAGCGCCGGGAACAAGCGGCAACGGACTATGCACAAAATGTGCAGAAAGAAAATTCAACGCTTAAAAACAGAAACACAGCTTTGGACGGCAATTACATTATTGAATTTGCCAATCGAATCACTACGGAAACCCAAGCAGCCAAGGCGGCTTTAAAACAAGCCACGGAAAACGATGATGTGGACCAGCAGGTTGAATCACAACAAAAACTGGCGCGTCTTGCGGTTGAAGCACAGAACCTGAAAAAACTTAATGACCAAAGAAAAGTTCGACAAAGTTTGGCTAATAAAACAGTAAAAACAACCGCATTCAAACAACCCAATGAAGCCCCTGCACCGCCAGACCCTAAAGCGGAAGCGTGGGCAAGAAAAAATTCATGGTTTGGTGAGGATACAGCCATGACCATGACCAGTTTTGTGGTCCATCGTCAGTTGACCGAAGAAGAAGGATTTGATCCTTCCTCCGATCAATACTACAATGAAGTTGATAAAAGAATGAGAGAAGAGTTTCCACATAAGTTTAATGGAGCCTCTTCCGGAACGGAAACTCGTCCCGTCCAGACAGTTGCATCTGCTACACGCAGTCCGAAAAAAGGGCGCAGCAAGACTGTGAGACTCACACCATCACAGGTCGCTATAGCTAAAAAACTTGGTGTGCCACTAGAAGAGTACGCTAAATACGTGAAGGAGTAACAAAATGGCTGAGTCCAATGAAAACGTAAAAGAAACAACTCGAACTTCACGCGAGACTGAGAGCCGTGAGAAAAAAGCACGGCGCAAACCTTGGTCTCCCCCATCCGCACTGGATGCACCCGAGCCACCTGAAGGCTATCATCATCGATGGATTAGATACGAAGTCCGTGGACAAGCTGACACCAAAAACATGTCAGCGAAACTCCGCGAAGGATATGAACCTGTGAGAGCAGACGAATATCCGGATTTTGAATCTCCCGTAGTTGAAGAAGGCAAACACGCAGGGGCTATTGGGGTAGGAGGGCTGATATTAGCCCGTATACCTAAAGAAACAGTTGGCGAGCGCGAGGTTTATTTTAAAACTCGGACCGAAGGTCAAATGGACGCAGTTGACAATGATTTGTTTAGGGACGGCACTCATCCTTCCATGTCGGTACATAAACCGAACCGACAAACACGTGTAACAATGGGCGGTACTAGAAAAGCTGACGAAAAGTAAGTTTTTTAGGTACCAAATAGTAATCGTTCATCTTTATTTCGGAGGAAATAAATGGCCAATGTAGATAAAGCCTTTGGGCTTCGTCCATATAAAGGTGCCGGATGGCCGGTTCAGCAAGCAAATAAGTATTTAATTAATCCCTCGGGATATAGCACAAGCATCTATCAAGGTGATATTGTTATATTCAATGCTGGTTATATTGAAACTGCGGCAGTTAGTTCTGCTAATATTGTTGGTGTGTTTTCACACTGTTACTATGTTGCTTCTGACGGAACTCCCACCTTTAAGAACTATTACCCAGCCAGCACGACAGCACTCGGAAGTGGCGACATAGAAGTATATATTTATGACGACCCTAACCAACTGTTTCTAGTACAAGCAGACGGTGCTTCAGCTATAACCTGTATGGGCAGAAATGCTGATACAGACGGCATTGGTGGTAGTACGACAACGGGCGTTGCAACCAGAGAACTTGACTCTAGCTCAATCGCCACAACTTTAGCGCTTCAGTTAAAGATTGTTGGTGTGGTCCAAGACGATTCTAACGGAGACCTCACGGCAGATAATGCAAACTTAGTCGTTTTGATTAATGAGCATTATATGCGTGGTGGTGTAGCAGGAACTTAGGAGTAAATAATGGCTATAAGTAGAGCGCAACTTGTAAAAGAGTTGCTTCCAGGCTTAAATGCTCTTTTCGGACTTGAGTACGGACGCTATGATCAGGAACACGAACAAATATTCGATACTGAATCTAGTGACCGGGCTTTTGAAGAAGAGGTCATGCTCACCGGTTTTGACACAGCCCCCGTTAAATCAGAAGGAGCGGGAGTAGCCTTTGATCAAGCGCAAGAAGCGTTTACATCAAGGTATACCCACGAAACGATTGCTTTGGCTTTCAGCATTACGGAAGAAGCTGTCGAGGATAATCTTTATGACAAATTGTCAGCAAGATACACTCGAGCGCTTGCCAGAAGTATGTCGAACACCAAGCAAGTCAAAGGTGCAGCGGTATTGAATAATGCTTTTAATAGTAGTTATCCGGGCGGCGACACGAAAGAACTTTGCGCAACAGACCATCCAACTGTGGGTGGAGCTAATTTGCGTAATGAGCTTTCAACAGCAGCCGATCTGAATGAAACTTCTTTAGAACAAGCATTGATTGATATTGCGGCATTCACAGACGAACGCGGCTTAAAAGTTGCTTTGCAGGGATTAAAATTAATTATTCCTAAAGAGCTTCAGTTTACCGCTGATCGTTTATTGGAAACTCCCGGGCGGGTAGGTACGGCGGATAATGACATTAACGCTATTAGAAATATGGGCATGGTCCCAGAAGGCTATACTGTTAATCATTATCTTACTGATACAGATGCGTGGTTCATCAAGACAGATTGTCCTAACGGTTTTAAAATGTTTAACCGTGCAGCAATCAAAACCTCGATGGAAGCGGATTTTGATACCGGTAACGTACGTTACAAGGCTCGTGAAAGATATTCGTTCGGGTGGTCTGACCCTCGAACTGTCTTTGGCAGCCCCGGAGCATAAGCTAAATGGAACCTGTGATGGGGGGGTTTCTTACTCAACCCCCATCAACCTAAATTTTTCTTTATATTTACCCCGTTTAGAAGTAACATTGAATACAGGCTTATTCACTAGGATAACTTTACCTATCGACTGACCTAGCAGACAAGCCAAGACGATAGGCTTTTTTTCGGGAGAAAAATAATGGCAAATACAACCTTTAATGGCCCAGTCAGATCGGAAAACGGTTTTGAACAAATCAGCGTTACGTCTGGCACAGGGGCTGTAACAACAAATTTGGATATTGATTCCAGCGGTAATATTACCACTACGGGCTATGTTTCTGCTTATTCTAATGTCAGCAGCATTACGTCTGCTACCAAATCAGTAGAATCAACCGATTCAGGAACTGTTTATACTCTGAACAGGGCAGCAGGCATAGTGGTAACACTGCCTACAGCCGCAGCAGGGATAAACTACACCTTTATCGTTGGCACTACCTTTACAGGTGCAGGACAGATCAATACAGACAATACCAGTGATTTATTCTCTGGTTTTGCTACGATCTTTGATCCAGCAACTGCAACAGATACCAACACTTTCATACCTGATGCCAGTGATGACGACACCATTGACTTAGGGTCGGCAGCACAAGGCTGGTTGGTAGGCGGAGTAATTCGTCTGGTAGCAACAACAGCAGCAGTATGGCATTGCGAAGCATTTTTGCATGGCGATGGTACTTTAGCCACTCCATTTGAATAAGGGGTAGGTTATGGCTGATTCAGTTACAGGCCCTACTACTCAATACGACTACGATAAGAAACTTATTGTTTATTGTTCTGTTTATTCAGATGGAAGTGGAAGCAGTACTACTTTGGTGGACGTTTCTGCTTTGAACCAATCAGCTAATAAGGAAACATGCACGCATGTAGCTTTAAATAAAATATGGTACACAGTTGGAGGAGGAACAGATGCACCTGCGTCCCTAGACTGGGATGCAACTACCAATGTTACTTTTTTAACTTTGTCTTATGACAACATGTTTGATTTCAGTTCTATTGGTGGTTTGGTAAATACGGAAGCATCCGGTTATTCCGGCGATGTTTTGTTTGTTGTTCCGTCAACTGCTGATGTAGGAAACGAATACACTGTTTGGTGTGAGTTTTTGAAATATTACGAAGCACCTAATAATTAGGAGTAAATAATGCCCGGAATGACAGAAAGAAAACGATACATGAGGGAAGAAACTACTGCACGCGGGGACTATGCGGTTGTTCCACATAAATATAAAAAGGGTGGAACAGTTAAAACGGGTGGAACAGTTACGAACTACAAGAAAAAGTATCGTAGGCCTTAATAATGGCTACTTCTGGAACAACTACGTTCGATCTGAACGTCGCTGAGTTAATCGAAGAAGCATTCGAGCGTTGTGGATTGGAATTAAGGACAGGCTACGATCTGGAAACAGCCAGACGTTCCCTTAATTTAATGTTTGCCGAGTGGGCAAACCGTGGTCTTAATCTTTGGGTCATTGTTGAACGAACAGAAGACCTGACTGAAAGCACCACTTCCTATGATCTGGATACGGATTTAATCAATGTTTTGTCCGCTGTCGTCCGACGTACGTCCGGAAGCACCTATACGGATTACCAGTTAAACCGGATGAGTCGAAGCGATTACCTTTACCTTCCGAACAAAGCAGTAGAGGCACGCCCAACCCAGTTTTATCTGGAAAGGACAGTAACCCCTAAATTATATCTTTATCCGACTCCGGACGATTCAACCGATGTTTTTCGTTATTACGCACTGACCCGGATTGAGGATGCAGGGGACTATACCAATACTTTGGATATTACTTTTCAGTTTTTACCGGCAATGGCAGCAGGACTGGCTTATTATATTTCCCTTAAACGGGCACCGGATCGAATGGGAATGCTCAAGGAAATATATGAAGAGGAATGGGGCAGGGCAGCATCGGAAAATATTGATACCGTGAGCTCTCGTTTTATTCCAGCCAGAACGGTAATTAATTAATATGGCCTTTGCGGCAGGCAAAAAAACATGGGGAATCTGTGATATTTCCGGTTTTCGTTACCGTTTAAAAGACATGAAAAAGACGTGGGACGGTTTCTTGGTGGGACCGGATCAATGGAGTCCAAAACAACCCCAGTTGGAAGCACCCAGAGTTGGACCGGATCCCCAAGCTATAAGAGACCCAAGACCCGATCGCACTGAACCTGTTGCAGAAGCTCTTTTGACCAATAATCCTTTTTTATCTACTTCCGCGAGTGCGGTAATTAAAGTTTTTGAATGCGACCATGGACGGAGTACCGGGGACAAAGTACGTTTTAGGGGAGCAGAAGCCTTTGATGGTTTTACCATTGCGACATTGATTGATCCCGACGCTTATACAATTACCAAGGTAGACGCAGATACTTATACTTTTACTGCTGTTGCTGGCACAGGTACAAGTGGTGCAAGAGGCGCTGGTCCTTTTGTTTCAGTGGGACCAGCACAAACGCTTTTGCCCTTGAACCCTTTCAGGACTGAAGCCTCCGGAGCCAATGCCGTAATTAAAGTAACAGAGTTCAAACACAACAGGACCACAGGAGATACCGTACGCCTTAGAAAAACGGAAGCCTTTGATGGAATAACAACAACCGTGCTTGAAAGTGCAAGTGGGTATACAATAACAGTGGTGGATGCAAACGAATATAAATTTACTTCCACCGGAACCGCAACCACGGGAGATATAACCGGTGGTGGCAGTATAGCAACAGCAGGACCGGTTTAATGAGTTTTACTTTTACAACATTAAAAACAGCAATCCAGGAATACATGGACAATGATGAAAGCACGTTTACTTCAAATTTGACCAACTTCATTGTGCAATCAGAAAATCGTGTTTTTAATACGATTGAGCTTAATGTGTTTAGAAAAAATGTTACCGGAACCGCTACTTCTGGAAACGCATATTTAGGGGCTCCTACGGATTTTATTTCCCCCATGAGTCTGGCGGTATTGGACAGCAGCAGTAATTATACTTATCTGTTGTTAAAACATGTCAGTTTTATGCGAAATTATATTACCGCAGCGGCAACTACAGGTGTGCCGAAATATTATGCTCAATTTGACGATGATACTTTTATCATGGCGCCTACACCGAACGCCAATTTAACTTTTGAACTGCACTATCTTTATCAACCTGAATCAATAACCGCAGCTTCTGCTGGGACAAGCTGGTTGGGCACAAATGCGCCTGATTTATTGTTATACGGTTCCTTGGTCGAGGCCAGTACTTTTATGAAACAGGAATTAAATGAAACCACCATGTTTGAAACACGGTTTCAGGACAATCTTGTACGCCTGAAAACTTTGATGGAAGGGCGTGCAACCCACGATGAAAACAGATACGATCGAACGCGAGTTCCGATAACGCCAACGGCTCCACAGTAAAGGTGTTCAAGCCAAAGCTAAAAGGCAAGTATGTTGCTATAGTTGCCATGGGCAAAAGTCAACTCGACTATCACATGTCCATTAGCCATAGCAAAGAATACGATGAAGTTTGGGCTATCAATTCCATGTGTGCGGTTATCAAACCAGATCGCGTATTTATATTGGACCCTGTGTCCAGATTCTTTGAAACCAATGACGCTGGACCACAGACCAAGGTTTTGTGTAAAACATTGCCGAAATTAAAGTGTCCTATTTATTCTTGTGAATTGGACAAAAGGGTTCCAAGCCTTAAATTGTATCCACTTGAAGAAGTTGTACAAAAAACCAGTTGTGGATATCTCAATAACACAATTGCTTATGCAATTGCATTTGCTTTATACAAGGAAGTGGCAGGAATTAGCCTTTATGGTGCAGATTTCAGTTATACAACTAGTGTTCATTTTGGTGAGCTTGGAAGAGGCTGTTGTGAGTTCTGGTTAGCTAAATGCATGGCACAAGGAATTGATGTTTCAATAGCAGCAACTTCACCCATGCTGGACACAAATATCCCTGAGAAAGAAAAACTGTATGGGTACCATAGGCTTGAGAATCCACCTGTGGTATATTTAAAAGACGGTGAACTGGAAATAACTAATTTTTCTGAAGTTCAGTTTGAGGAAGAAAAACCTTTCGGGGTTTCTGGACGAAAAGACATTCCAGCTATTTTTGGCCCACCGGAACCGGAGAGATACTGATGGAAACAGATCCTTTTGAACTATCCATAGGTGATCTGGGAGTAAAGACAACACATGGTAGAGGCCATACAATCGCAGAGATTACGGATATGGCCACTGATAAATTGATTTCGGTGAGCGACACAGCACCAGAACCAATTAGAGCGCAAGCCCATGCCTTTAAAGATAGATGTCGCTTTGTAATTGCATATTATATGAAAGAGGCGATTAATAACCATATTTGTACAGTATGTAATCAATTGGAAGCGCAAGGTCATAAAGACTTAGCGAATATTATTAGGAGGCTATAATGGCTATAACACAAGCAATGTGTACTTCTTTCAAAAGTGAGCTTATGCAAGCGGTACATAACTTTAAAGCATCTGGAGGAAACTCTTTCAAGCTCGCTTTATATACTAGCTCTGCGACTATGAGTGCTACTACTACCGCTTATAGTACAAACCAAGAAGCATCAGGAACGAACTATACGGCGGGGGGATCAGCTTTAACAAACATTGCCCCGACAACATCAGGAACCACAGCGTTTACCGATTTTTCTGATTTGACTTTTGGAACAGCTACCATCACTGCAAGAGGTTGTATGATCTATAATGATACAGCTACTGGTGATCCAGCAGTTGCAGTGTTTGATTTCGGTGGTGACAAGACATCCACAGCAGGTAGTTTTACCATAACCTTTCCAACCGCAGACGCAAGTAACGCTGTTATTAGAATAGCGTAAGTTAGCCCATGGCTAATATTACTGGCTGGGGTCGAGGGACTTGGGGTCAGCTCACTTGGGGTGAGCCAATCCCTGTTGAGCTTACTGGTCTGGCAGGTACAGGTGCGGTAAGTTCCTTAACTATTACTGCTGCGGCAAATGTAGCAGTAACAGGTCTTGCTGGTACAGGGGCAATAAGTTCCCTTACAATCACTGGCGTAGCCAATGTTTCGGTAACAGGACTCGCAGGAACCAGTGCAGTAGCGAGTGTCACCGCAACAGGTGCGGCAATAGTCACTGAAACAGGACTCGCGGGTACAGGCGCGGTAGGCACATTGCTCGCGGCAGGTTTTGCAGTTGCAGGGGTCAGTGGTACAGCTTCCACGATTTCCCAAGGCGATGAAACAGTTACCGGGGATGCAAATGTGTATCCTACGGGAGTTGCAGGAACCAGTGCATTAGGCAGCATAACCCTTGTTACTGTTAATGTTATAGCGGTAACTCAAGATGCCATGACATCGGGCCTTGGTTCGCTGACCGTTACCACGCATGTCAGTGTCGCATTAACAGGGCTTGCCGGAACAGGCGCAATTACTTCGGTTCTGGTATGGGGAGATGTAGTTCCAGGACAGGACCCTGAA
>Ga0208684_1001631_pt1 | contig 11678 bp, 16 predicted proteins | sample MalvireepMed_b05_FD_184245 | JGI IMG/M metagenome (GOLD analysis project Ga0208684, IMG submission 184245) | Marine viral communities from the Global Malaspina Expedition - Malaspina viral metaG DeepMed_b05 (SPAdes) (version 2) | ecosystem: Environmental > Aquatic > Marine > Oceanic | place... | reverse complement strand
GCAACATTATAGTTACCTGTATCTATTGCAGTACCAGCTATTCTGCCCACAAAAGTATTCCGCTCGGCAGTCGTAATTGCCTTACCAGCTTCATATCCAACAGCAACAGTTCCTTCACCATCTGTAATACTTAACAAAGCATTTTTACCTACACCTGTGTTATTACTGTTGCTCTGTCCACTCGCGCCCGCACCCGCCTTATAACCAACCCAAGTATTGTTTTGTCCAGTTACATTATAATAACCAGTATCTTTACCGACTCCTACATTACCAGTAATTTCATTGTCAGAATCAGAATTTTGAGAACCTAATGCATCAACCCCTACAGCAGTAGTTTCATCTCCAACATCTTCTACTTTCAGTGCACCTTTTCCAATGATAGTATTATATCTTCCCTTAGTAATTGCTACACCAGCCTGATAGCCTACTGCAGTATTACTAACAGTTCCACTCGTACCTGTCTGTGCAGTTAATGCTTGATACCCTACAGCAGTATTAAAATCTCCATCATCTTCAGCATCGAGAGCTTGGTAGCCGATTGCAACATTACCAATTCCACTTGTTAAAGATTTACCAGTTTCATATCCAATACATACTGTTCCATTCGCATCGGTATGATTTATAGCTGTACCAGCTTCTTTACCAACAAGAACTAAATCTCCAGTAGTAGTGGCGGCTTCTCCTGCCTCATCGCCAATGAGCGTATTAGAACCACCAGTAGTAATATTTGCCCCAGCATTATATCCGATTGCCACAGTTTTGTCACCACCCGTTAAATCCGTTAAAGCTCCAGCACCAATACCTACATTTTGGATAGAAGTAGATAAAGAGGCATCAGCACAACCATGACCAATAAAAACATTATTAACTGTACCACTACCAATAGATTGTCCAGCTAAATATCCAAAAACCGTATTTCCACTTGTAGAATCTAATCCACCAGTTCCACCACTATCATTATTGGAGAGGCTGATGCGGGAGTTGTCATCGAGAACCATTCTTGTTGAACCGCCAGTTGCAAATCCTATTGTATCTGCCGCCGATTCGTGTATATAAGTGTTTCCACCCCCATCAAGATATAACTTGTTCAATGCCTGGATAGCTGCATAATCAGAAGCACCGCCACCACCTTCAGCTAATTCAAGTATAGTTTGTCCTCCTACAACTATATCGAGTTTATCTGCGGATACTTCATGTAGATAGGTATTCCCCCCACCATCGAAATAAAACTTATCAGTAGCATCAAGTGCTGCTGCTATAGTAGAAATACTCAGTGCTGAATCAGTAGCATCACCATCCTCTACTTTTTGCAGGGATGAAGTAACCCCCGTTGAATCCATCTTGAGCAACATTGTATATGTTGAAGCAATCGAATTGCTTGTTAAAGTTGCCATAATTTTTCTCCTTTAGTTTCCTTGTATATCTTACAGCTTACCGCCCGAAACATATCTGACATGGCCGTAAGTAAATTCTTAAACAATATCTTCCCACTTCCGTAATTCATTCTGCCACGTATCATTTACTATCTGCCATATATCACGGGCAAGTCGTGCAGTCTGAACTATGTGAGATTTTAATCTTAAACTGAGATTTAACATCTTACCCTACATAGGCTATGCAAGCACCAGAGGCCAATGTCAGACCTGTCCAGCGACCGAAAATTGTCATTCCCTGGGGGAAAGTTTCTCCGTCTATTGCAGCACCACCATCAGCATCTATTGTTGTTCCAGTACCAGCATCATCCAGGAATAGTTGTTCTGTTTCTGCAACCAAGCCACCACTAGCACTGGCAAAAACTGTATCTTCTATAAATTGAATTGCTACGAACACACCTGATCCAGTTCCACAAGTCACCGCTGTAGTGCCTGTTACTAAAATAGAACCTGCCTGGCCGATAGCCAGGTTTTGTGCTTCTACGACAGCATATTGTCTCATTGCCATTTTGTTTCTCCTTCAAATGCCTTGCCGAGCTTGACAACTCTCATGGGCATTTTGGTTTAAATTAATTCTTTTTCTTTTTGGCCTTTGGCTTCATTTCCTTACCATTCTCATCGCATTCCTTGAATCTGCTTTTCAGTGATTCCATATCGTGATTGGAAGGATCATATTTAAACATGAGTCCATTAGCTTTCTTAAAATATCTGTTATCCATTATACATTCCTTAGACAGGCGGGGACAAACCCCGCCTATCATCAGTTAATCAATTAAGATTATGAAACATCCGTTAAGATGTATACTCCAAAACCATCCTTAATTTCCACTTCACCCCAGAAACCCGTTGCCACATATTCTGTGGTACGGTATGAGGCATTTCTTTCAGTTTCAATTCTGAATAATCCTTCTGGTCCTACTGCAAGACCTACAGCTCCTTTACTGAATGCAAAGTTAGCTGCATCCCCGCCTGAGCTGACATCTTCGTCAATTTGATCTGACCAGTAGCAATCGAATCCTGCTATGGATCCAATCCAACCAGCGGCAAAGGCTTCCTCGCCTTTTGCACCCATCATAGACATAGGTTTAGAATTTGATCCTGTCACCGCAGCATCGTGGAGTAAGGAAATTAATCCTTTTGGACCCCATGAGGATTTCGGTGATAGTACCAGGTTGTAAGGAAACGGTGCTCCAGCACTTCTCAATAGTCTCATGCTTCCAAAAATATGAGATAGAGCTAATGCTGTTCCTGCACTTGATTGTGTTTGTGAGAAAGTTTTACCTAACTCCACTAGATCATCATCAAGTTTTGCAGCTACGGCGTTACCTAAAATATCGCCTACATTTCCTGTTAAATCTTCCGCGTTTCCCATACGAGCCAAATCTGACACGTCAGCACGAATCACGTGCTCAGAAACAGTAGCACTTCTTGCGGCAGTTGTAATAGATGCAATCGTTGTATGATCTGCTCCATCAGAAACTGCTGCTACACTACTTGAAGCAACCTTTGTATAATCAGGAAATTGAACTGTAATTGCACCCTGTGGGGCCTGTTTGGCAGTTACCAAAGGATACATCACATTAACATGATTAAAAGCTATTACGGCATCGCCGATAATCTTACCAAGACCACCAACGGCTACGCCGGTATCTGTTTCAGCCATTGCTAATACTCCTAAATTTTACCATCCTATCTATACGCATGATTCTTACATCATACGCAATCAAGTAAGGTTTGTTATTCATCATAGGGCTTTTTCAATTTACCAGGACCGAATCCACTGAAGAGCCCGACAGACTTGACATTCTTGCCTTTTTGCAATCGCTCTCCTCTTTCTTCATGGATGTCTATATAATCATCATAAGAAATCTTCTTACTATTATATGTACATTCGATATCATTACCGTTCTCTACAGTACGGTGTTTGAGATCATTCTCAGGATCTAACGCTTGTTTCAATAAATCAGTTGCCATATCCTACTTTGATTTTTCCTGATGTTTGAAGGTTATTGGCCTTTCTGTATCCCTCAGGATCAGCAGCGGCCCATTCCGGGAAGGAACTGTACCCACCCATTGATGATGGTTTACTATTATCAATAGAAACCGGGTTTGGTTTCAAAGTCATTTTGTTATGAACTGCCCGTAATTGTTTTAAGGGAAGTCCATTAAATGTTTCTCGATCTTCATCCGAGAAATCAGAAAGAAGAGAATCTACTTCAGCTTTTATTTCAGCCCGATTAATCTCTAATTCAGCGTTCTGTTCATCAATGATTGCCTTGCGTTCATCGGCAAGGGTTTTATAATCATTCTGTTCTTCAAGCTGCTTAGTTCGGATTTCTTTAATTTCCTGCTGAAGGCTATCTGCTTTCTTCTCTGCACTTTGAGCCCGTGTTCTGTACTTTTTGCTTTCTGCAATCACTTCACCAATATCAGGGCTAATGTTTGGTTCAGTTTCCTGGCTGTTAGTGGCCAACTCTTGTACTTCTTGTACTGTTTCTTCTGACATTTTTACCTCTTGTTTGAGTTCACCTTCATCCAATGACAAAGGTCTTTGTTTCATTAGTCGCTTTTATATTGCGATCAATTCTTATCCCTACTTGCTTATCAATCCAGTTTTCTGTCTTTGTAGTTACTGGCTTGGATGTTGTGGTAATCTCTCTACCCATATCAGCGTTCCATTGTACCTTCTGAGCATCTGTTCCTGACCAGCCTATTATTACACCCTCTTTGTTTGCTGATCTTGTTTGTAAATTTCTAAGCATATCACCAGTTAATGTGAGATCGGGTTTCCTACTTGTAGATGATTGCCTCCTGAACTTTCCCGCTGCTTTATCATCTTCATACTTCTGTGAGTATTTACTAAAATTTGCATCGCTGACATCCTTACCCTTTTTGGTATGTACTTGGATGCGATCCGATACCTCATCACCTATTCTTTTCCAGAAGGAAGCAGTAAATGTTGGTACTGTCTTTAAAGGTTTAGCCACGTTGATCCTGTAGGGTTACTGGATTATAAGATTTACCTCTTTTAGCAATAAACTTATCCACCTGTTTTTTACTACCAGTTAGCTTCTTGCTTACAGATGTTTCCCTTGCCCAGCGATGACGGCAATTGAATCCTCCCCCATCACCAAATGCTCCTGGGAAATCAGATTCAACATCAGCTCTTGTTAATGCTCCAGCACTTACCATGTCTAAACATATATCCCGAGTCCTGTCATCTACTGGCCCCTGATAAACATAAGTCGCATCTTCAGGATCGAACTCTGCCATTTCTAACGTCACATTGCGTTCAAATGTGTTGAGTGCGGTATTAGCTAGGGTCTGAGCCTGATCTGCCCGTATAACGCCTCCTGCACCGCTTAAAATGCCTTCTGCTATACTTGCTTCACTTGCCCCGGCCAGTATTCCCCTTGCTGCTTCACTTCTTATGGTGTTTCCCATAACTCCAGACTGTGAAACAAAATTGGCACGATCCATTCTTAATAACGCGGTAAGAGCTTCGTTTGATACCGCTCCTGTCATTTCCATGTTAGCTAAAACACCTTGATAAGTAATCATCAGGTTATCTATATCAGCATTCAGGTTTAATCTGTTTAAGATCATATCTTCCATGTCTAATGATTGCAGGACTAATAAAATTTCCTGTCTTGTAAGCCCTTCATTTCTTAAATCAAGTATCTGAGATACTAATTCTCCCTGTACCCGTTGAACGGCCATTGCGAATTCTTTAGCAGCGTTATCTTTTATATCAGGCAACTGGTTGTCTCAATGCTTCTAATAGTGGTGAGCTAGGTTGTACTGAAGGCTTATCCGTTCCTAGTTTCTTTTGTAATTCTTCATCTGAAATATCGGGGTTGTAATGTCTGATTATATCTTCCTGGTCTATTATACCCATATCCTTCTTGGCCTTTAATAGATCCAGCTCCTCCTTGGCTGACATTGGATAGCTTACTTCACCGTAGTCCACCGCATAATCTTCAGATAGACCTTTACCCGTATGTACTTCAATAATCTTTTTATCAATTTCATATCTTGAGTTCTCCCATTCTTTCCACAAAGGAATATCGCTTTCCCTTGATTCGAGGTTCTCAATGTCCTGGATAGCTAATGCAACTCCAGACTGTACTTGCCCTGCATCGCCCCATTTTATCTTCAATGCATGATTCTGAGCCGTTAGATCAGCAAATGCTTTTACGCTTTCAATCATTGCTGGTAATGAGCCGGATGGACTTACATAATTAAATGATGCACCCTCTGGTAATAAAATAGCCCTGTCTATTCCCGATTTAATTTGTGCCTGTGATTCTTCTATCCCGGTTATCACTGGTTGTCCTAGACTGAAGCGAACCCCCAAGGCTATCTCGGTCATTGCTATACCTATTTGAACTGCACACCTAACTACATCAGAAGCATCAGCTGAATTCATTAATTTGCTTATAGGTAATATATCGTATGGATTAGTTCCATCCCCTCCCGGTATATCTATAATCTTACCTGCTTGATCGTACTTAAAATGTAGCCCTGGTTCTCCGTCCCTTGCCTCTGACCAGAATACAAACTGTCTGTGATTACCAAATATCTCAACCTCGTAAGAATAACCAAATGGCAGCGATTCACCATTGACGTAATATTCTTTTACCTGGGGCAATATATCATACTCTACCCGTTGGTGTCTTTCGGACCACTTCGACCTTAAATGACAGCATCCTAATAACCAGGCTATCTCACCGAACTCCCGCATCTTTGAATTAAGTTGATGAGTCAGTTCCCTGTAATCTTCTGATTCCTCACCACTTATAAATCGTTTGATCTCGTTCTTTAACAATAACATCCTAGCCCTTGCAAACCGTGGAACTATTCGTACAGGAAACATCGGTACTTGAGAAAGGCTTTCACCTGGGAACCATTGCTCTAGATGTGTATCCATATTTCTATTATAGTAAAAGTCCAATGCTGTTAATCTTTTAGCATTATCCTTTGATTGTAATTGTTCACGAGCTCGCCTTACGGAATCGAGGACTAACTGTTCACTGTATTCGGGTAAAACAACTGTATTAACTGATCTCATGCCTTGTACATCCAATTCTCAAAATATTTAGTCAGTTGCCTCCCGAAAGCCTGATCTGATTGCTCTTGTAATTCTTTCTGTTGTGCTTTGCTTATCTTGACCCCGATAACCCATATAAAAATAAATGCAGCATTAAACATCAGACTGACACCAAGTAAGAACTCTACCACTGTACTGAAGTCCCGACACGGCCTATAATCGGCCATTTAAAACTGATCAAATACGAGCAAGCATCTAGTGCATGGGAAAGAGTCATGTCTGACTTGTCCAGTGATCCCCGTTTATCTCTCTGACATTGTTCTAAATCCTTAATCAAATATCTACATCCAGGATCAATGGTCATTCCTACCTTGCCAGTAGCATCTACCAGTTTCCTATTTAAAGCGTTTAATCTGTCCTTTACCTGGGGATGTGCTTTCTTAGCTGTTACCTGGTAGCCGCTGTCTCTTAGTATCTGATGATCTGAGCGGTTGCTTGTTGTTGATCTCGCACTACCAGCCGGATCGGGATATATCTGCTTTACATCGGGCCAACGACTTCTTATTTCTTTAGCCATTTCTTCTGTGTTGGAATTGGTAAGTCTTATCTCATCTGCGTAATGGATTGTCTGATCTGTGTATTCGTACACCTTAACCGCTGTCATGTAATCAACATTGAAATCCATTCCGGCGTATATATTGTTAGGCTTCTCAGCATGGTTCTTTACGTGTTCATCCCTGTCAAAGTTATAAGCTGCTCTATTACCAGTGGTTTCAAAGCTGCCTTCCATCTCTTGCCTGAACAAACGCCCATCCATGTTTGATCTTAATCTTTCTATTTCATCATCAGCTACAAAGCCACCATCAATAGTTTTAAACTTCCAGCTATTCCATTCAGGATCTGCCTGGCCTTTTGAATAGAGTTCCCACAGTACGTTATATCCGTCTGGAGTTCCGATGAACATTGCACTGCCCTGAGATGTTGCTAACATAGGCAATACAATCTCTTCCCAGACATGAGGCTTGAAGTAGGCATATTCGTCAAGTACAACTCTGTCCAATCCGGCCCCGCGAAGGCTATCTTCATTATCTGATCCTTTGATACATATCTCAGCAGTATTTGGTAAAGTAACCTTTAACTCTGATTCGTTTATCTTTGCCCTTGTACGAAATATCTGACGTAAAACAGGGAAGGCTATCATTTTGCCCTGTCTGTAAGTCGGTGTTATAAACCACCGCTGCTCCCCCGGTTTGATTGGCCCCGAACAAAGCCACATTAATGCTAGATGTGTCTTGCCCCATCGTTATCGCCGACCCGCCACGATTACCTTGAATCGTGATTGGTCTTTTATTATCTCCCGTCTTGCGTTGTTTATTGTCCAATTCAATCGTCAATGTTGAATACCGTTATTGGCTCATGCCTGGTTGTTTGGTCAATTCTTTCTAATGCCTTGCCCTCTGTTCTGTCAGCTATAAACTGTACTGCCCAGGGTCTACCCTCTACTGCAAATTGAAACACCTTACGCATCACAACCTCCAGCTTATTAAGTCCAGTAACAGTCCCATCTTCCTTGCCTATCTCTCTCAGTATGTCAGGTATTGATTGAACGCCTTTAGGTCTGCCTTTTGGGTTGCCTGATACTCCAGGTTTGAATCCTTTACCAGTGATACCGCCTAGCATTTTACCGTTGCTTTTTGTTGTTTTATCAACTTCAGGCACTAGCAGCCTCGATTCGTTCTGCTTTGTTTCCTGTGTATTCTTCCCAGCGTTTCACTATTACATCACAGTAATGTGGATTTATCTCCATACCGTAACACTTGCGATTAGTCTTTTCACAAGCGATTAGTGTTGATCCAGAGCCAAGAAATAAATCAATACAGATTTCTCCAATATCAGACGAATTTTCTATTGCGTTAGTACATAATTCAATAGGCTTTGCTGCGTTATGTCCATGTCTGTCGGTTTCTCTATTTATACGAACCACATTTTTAGGAAATTTCCTTATTGTCCTGTGTCCAGTTTTCTTCACACCTAGAGCCGTCTCTTTTGGTTGCTTTGTATAGAATCCAACGAGTTCATGGTTCTGGGTGTACATTGCACCCTGACCGCCACCCTTATCCCACACAATCATATTTTTAGGATCGAGATCAGTTCGCTTTGCCATCTCCCACCATGATGCCCAAGACCTCCAATCACAACAACAATACACATGGCCGAAATCTTTTAATATCTTCGATGATGCTATTAGAATATCTCTGAAAAAGGGTCGCACCATATTGTCATCTGATATATCTGATGCTACTCCTGTCGAACTGCCGAAAATCGCATAAGGTGAATCAGTAAATACCATATCAGCTTTCTGTCCATCCATTAACTGCTCAACATCTTCCTTCTTTGTCGCATCCCCACATAATACTTTATGTTCACCTAATAGCCAGAGATCCCCTAGCTTTGTAATGGCTTCTTCTACTTCGGGTATTTCATCATCATCAATTCGACCTTCTACTAATTCTGGTTCAAATTGCAGTTCATCATCAGTAAAGCCCCATTCTAACAAATCGGTTACATCAAAGTAATTAGCAAGTGAGTCCCAATCCCACTCGCCTGTGTTCTTGTTTAATCTGATATTTAGTTCTCGTTCCTTTTCAGGGGTGAGATTTACTTCTACACAGGGAACTTCTTTATAGCCTAAATCTTTGGCTATTCTTACCCGTTGATGACCTCCAACGATTATATTATCACGTTCCTTGTGTTTGTTTATAATGACAGGATCGACCAAACCAAAGCGTGTGATTGAATCCTTTAAGCCCTGGTATTGGTCCTTTGTTAGCTGCCTTGGGTTATATTCAGCAAATATCAATTCATCAATATGATATTGCTTGGTTGTAATTATACCTTCATCCATTTAGATCATAAGGCCTCATAATCAGATTTATACTTTCCTGTCTATCGGCAGATTCCACGGCTGTTTTTCCAGCCACTCCGAGTGGGGTAGTATAAAACCCCTTCTATATATACAAGAAATAAACTACAAATTGAGGGGTGTTTTTGGTCTAAGTCACTATATTGCTAGACTTAGTAGAAAACAAAATTATTAATAAAAAATATTTATTTTATGGAAATGATGTCGTAGAAAAATGGAATATATCTATAAACTTTATTTAATACATGATCTCTGCAAAAACAGGTGTTTGTTTTCTTGCAGTGAATAGGCGGATAATATTGTAAAACATATTTAGCTCGTTTGAATGAACCCCTAGCCTTACGTTCTGCTACTATCGTTAATAATTTACGCTTTGGATTTCCTGGGCTTCTTAGCCTATTGTAGTCTGTAGGAATTGATTGTTGCTTTGGTTCGTTTGTCTTTTCGTATGATAATCTATAGGAACTGGACATTCTCATAAATACATCAACGGGTGGAGTGTTATATTTCATTAACCATTAATATAGTTAATTTTTCCATAGCCCTATCTAAATAGATTCTTACTGCTTGTTTAGATATGCTAAAATTATAAGCTAATTTATCATAGTCTTGAATATCAAGATCATAATAAGCATCAAATATTTCGTTTTCTCTTCTTGAGAATTTTCTCTCAGATTTGCGACCAGCCAGGAACGCTTGCATTAACTCATTCTGTCGTTCCCTTTTCTTTATCTGATCTAAGTGTAGATCCTCTGCCCTCCCGCACATTGGACATGGTTCTTTCATAGTTACCTCTGGTATGTATGGGGGTTTTCATTTTTTCTGTTTGAATTTTATCTCTTCTTCAGCCCATTGCTTTAACTCTGTCTTGTCTTTTTCTTTCATGTTTTTCCATTCACTGAGAAATTTCCCATCTTCATTTAAATGGTACATTAAATACTTTAATGGTGTTTTAGGTTCTTCGGCCATGTTTATTCCTTTCTATTGGGCATTTTTAATTCTTTCCATAATCAAGGCTGCTACCTGGGGGACTATTGCGTTTCCGAGTCCTTTAAGTCGGTCCACCCTAGAGGGAATCCCATTAGCCACTCTACCCACGTTGGGTTCAACTGACCAGTAACTTCTGATTCCTTTGCAACTTCTTTCGGTAGTGATGTTTGATACTTGTCTAGGGACTTCCAATTCTTTATATCCCCCGTATCTTTCCAATCTCTTGCTGCTGGTGTTGGATATTTCATTTTGTCTTTTTCTTTTGGTTTGTAATATTTCGGCTTCTTTCCAATTGATATTTGTACTGCATCTGTTAGTTTCATTATTTGACCCCCTGGGCCTTCTTTTGCCATCGGTGTTGGGAACATTGTGACGTAATCCCGTAATTCCATTCCGTATTTCGACTTGCCTTCTGCTTTTAATTTTATTCTTTCTTTTTTGTTCGGTTTTCTGTGATCGAATGTTACTGGGGTAGGCAACAATCCAGATTCTTTTCCTTCTATGCCATGCACCAACATCGTCTGCTCCGATAACCTGCCATTCACAATCGTACCCGATTTCGGCAAGATTAGCAATAACTCTTGTTCCTCCCCGAATAGTGAGCATTGGTACATTCTCAATGAGTGCGAATCTGGGTTGTACTTCGCTAATGATACGGTGCAACTCTGACCAAAGACCCGACCGCGTTCCCTCTTTGATTCCTGCACCTTTTCCTGCGACTGAGATGTCCTGGCAGGGAAATCCGCCTGTGATGAGGTCGATGTTTTTGAAGTCTTTGCCATTTAGTTTTGTAATGTCATCATAAATGGGAACACCTGGGAAATTCTTTTGTAATACTTTTTGAGCATATTCTTCAATTTCACAAAATCCAGTTATATCAAGTTCATCACCCCAAACCCATTCAGCAGCTAAAGCGAATCCACCAATACCGCTGAATAGATCAAGCATTCTCATTTTTAATCCATCTTTTTATCTAATTCTTTTATAATAAAAAAAGCCTCATTAATCCTGTCGTTTATTAATAAGTATTGATCTTTAACCTTTTCTTCTAGTTTACTAATCCTCTTTTCCAGTTCATCAATGTATGTGCTAGTAAAATCTAGTTCTGGCTTAGTCATCTAATTGATATATTTTATCGTCATGGATCTCGAATCTTCTATTCCCCGATTCCTGGTAGACTTCTCGCATGGCGTTCTCTAAAGAATAATTTGTATGTTGTGATCCTACTGTAACCCAGCGTTGATGTTCTTTTTTTAATACTAGCTTTTTCATAATTGATAAG
>Ga0208684_1001620_pt1 | contig 11731 bp, 10 predicted proteins | sample MalvireepMed_b05_FD_184245 | JGI IMG/M metagenome (GOLD analysis project Ga0208684, IMG submission 184245) | Marine viral communities from the Global Malaspina Expedition - Malaspina viral metaG DeepMed_b05 (SPAdes) (version 2) | ecosystem: Environmental > Aquatic > Marine > Oceanic | place... | reverse complement strand
CACGCGCTCGGCGATGCCACGCAGATGGCCGACCGCATCTACCGCACCGCGCGCGCCATGTTCGACCAGCTTGGCGCGGGCGTGTCCTATCGCCTGCTCGGCACCGGCATTTCAGAACTGGTGCCGGCGGAGCAGGCCGACCGGCTGGGCGACCTGCTTGACCCGCAGGCCGAGAAACGCGCCAGCGCGGAGCGCGCGACGGATGCGATCCGCGCGCGCTTTGGCAACGAGGCGATCGTGAAGGGCCGCGCGCTGCGCTGACCGACGCGCGGTCAGGAGCCGCGGCGCATCAGCTCGTCTTCCTCGTCCTGGGCGTCAAAGCCCAGTGCTTCGAGCCCGGCCTCAAGGTGGTCGGCCACATGCGGCGTGCCGATCAGGTAATCGGCGGTCGGTGTGCTGGCCTCGGCCATCGCCGTTGCATAGGCCTCGTCCCATTCACTGGCGTCGAACGCATCGCGACCGATCCACATGATCGCGACCAGCGCGGCCTGCTCTTCCTCGGTCATGCGCTCGATGACGCCGCGCATTTCGCCCTCGCCGCGCTCCATCTCGCGCGCGAGGAGGATGACATGAGCGACTTTCCTGACACTGATCTCTTCCATGTCCCCGTCTCCTTTCTCTGGCAATCAGACTGGGGCATGGCCGCGCGCCCGTCCTTGATCCTGCGCAAGGTGTCCGACCCTGACGACGGCGATCAAGGTGAGAGCAGGAAAGATCACGGCGCAAGGGACGACAGACGCGTCAGGAGTCCTGCGGCGCGGGCACCACCTTTTCGCCGCGCCCGTCCTCGAAATCGAAATTGTCGAGCCGCCGCGCCCGCTGACCGGCCTTGTCGGCGCTGATGCGGATCTCGGCCACGTCACGGGCCGCCTGCGAGAAATGCCGGTCGAGATTCTCGACCCGCGTGCCCAGCCTTTCCACATCGGCGTTGAGCAGCGCGAGCTCGCGCCGGATCGCACCGGCCTGCTCGCGCATCCGGGCATCCTTGAGCACCGCCCGCAGGGTGTTGAGCGTCGCCATGCAGGTCGTCGGCGAAACGATCCAGACCCGCAGGTTGAAACCCTCGCGCACCACCTCGGGGAAATGCGCGTGCAGCTCGGCATAGACCGCCTCGGAAGGCAGGAACATCAGCGCCGAATCCGCCGTTTCGCCCTCGATGATGTAGCGCCCGGCGATGTCGCGCAGGTGCTTGCGCACGGCAAGGCGGAAGGCCTGCGCGGCGCGGGTGCGGCTGTCGCCCTTGTCGGCGCGCTGCAACTGCTCGTAGGATTCGAGCGGGAACTTGGCGTCGATGACGATCGGCCCCGGCGGCTCGGGCATGTGGATCAGGCAATCCGCCCGGCGCCCGTTCGAGAGCGTCGCCTGCAGCGTGTAGCTGTCGGTCGGCAGCGCCTTCGAGACAATGTCGTTGAGCTGGATCTCGCCAAAGGCGCCGCGGGTCTGCTTGTTCGACAGGATATCCTGCAGCGACAGCACGTCGCCCGACAGCTTGGTGATGTTGGCCTGCGCCTTGTCGATGCTTTCCAGCCGTTGTTGCAGATCGCCCAGGGATTGCGCCGTGCGGCGGGCCGAGCCATGCAGGTTCTCGGTCATCTGGCTTTGCACCTGCGCGAGCCGCTGCTCCATCAGTTGCAGCATCGCGGTCTGGCTTTTGGCCTGCGCCTCGCTGACGTGGTGAAGCCCGCCCGCCAGCCGTTCCTGCCCGTCGCCCAAGCCCTTCACCGTCTGGCCCATATGGCCGATCTGCGCCGCCAGCGGCTCGGTCAGACGCGCCGAACGTCCTGCCGCGCGCAGGGCGAGGATCAGCAGCACGGCGATCAAACACAGCGCGGCAAAACCCGCAAGCGCCAGCAGGACAAACGGATCGTTCAGGTCGAAGGTGGCGTCGCCGAAGGTGATCATGTGCGCCCGAACAGCCGCTCGATATCGGCCAGCTTGAGTTCCACGTATGTGGGCCGGCCGTGATTGCACTGGCCGGAATGGGGCGTCGCCTCCATCTCGCGCAGGAGCGCGTTCATCTCTTCGGCGCGCATGACGCGGCCCGAGCGGATGGAGCCGTGGCAGGCGACGCGGCTGAGGATCGCCTCGATCTTTTCCTGCACCAGCGCGCTGGACCCGGTGTCGGCGAGTTCGTCCAGCACGTCGCGCAGCAGCGCCTCGGCGTTGACCTCGCCAAGGATCGCCGGGGTTTCGCGCACGGCGATGGCGCTGCCGCCGAAGGGCTCGATGCCAAGACCCATGCGGTACAGGTCGTCCGAAATATCGAGCAGGCGCGCGGCATCGTCGGCGGAAAGCTCGACGATCTCGGGGATCAGCAGCGCCTGGGCCGCGACGCCGGTCCCGGCCATCTGACGCTTGAGCTTCTCGTAGACCAAGCGCTCGTGCGCAGCGTGCTGGTCGACGATGACCATGCCGTCGGCGGTCTGTGCGATGATGTAGTTCTCGTGCACCTGCCCGCGGGCGGCGCCCAGCGGTTGCGCCGTCTCTTCAAGCCCTTGCGGGCTTTCCTCGACCGGGGTCACGGTGCGGCCGCTGTAGGCCGTCTCCATTTCGGCGAAACCGGGGGCCTGGGCCGCATGTGCCGCCTGCCGCGCGCCAAGGCTGGGGCGATCCATCTGGTAGACGCGCGGCCCGGTCGGTTCCGGCCGCATCGCGCCCAGGGTCATGTTCGCGACGGTCGACGAGGCGCGATGCCCGGCCTCGGCCAGCGCGTGGCGCAGGGCCGAGACGATCAGGCCGCGCACAAGGCCCGGATCGCGGAACCGCACCTCGGATTTGGCCGGGTGCACGTTCACGTCGACCCTGTGCGGGTCGCAATCGACGAAAAGCGCCACCGCCGGGTGCCGGTCGCGGCTGAGGAAATCCGCATAGGCGCCGCGGAGGGCGCCGATCAGCAGCTTGTCGCGGACCGGGCGGCCATTGACGAAAAGATGCTGCGCCACGGCAGAGCCACGCGAATAGGTCGGCAGGGCGGCAAAGCCGGTCAGCCTCAACCCTTCGCGCTCGGCGTCGATGGCCAGGGCGTTCTCGGTGAACTCGCGCCCCATGACCTGCCCCAGGCGCCCGCGCAGCGCGTCGAAGAGGTCGCCCGTCACCGGGTCGGCGCGGAAGGTCACGCGCCCGTCGCCGCCGCCCGAGACGTCGCGCAGGGTGAAGCCGACCGCCGGTTCGGCCATCGCCAGGCGGCGGATCACCTCGCCCACGGCCTGGGTCTCGGCCCGGTCGCTGCGCAGGAACTTGAGCCGCGCGGGCGTGGCGAAGAACAAATCGCGCAGCGTCACCACCGTACCGCCGTTCAGCGCCGAGGGCCGCACCTTGCCCGCGTCGCCGCCGCTCACGGTGATCTCGCAGGCCTCCGCCCCCGCGGCGCGGCTGGTGATGGTGAGTCGCCCGACCGCCGCCAGCGACGGCAGCGCCTCGCCGCGGAAACCGAAGGACTGGATGTCGAGCAGGTCGGAGCCGTCGATCTTGGAGGTGGCGTGCCGCGACAGCGCAAGCGGCAGATCCTCCGGCGTCATGCCGCAGCCGTCGTCCGTCACCCGTATCAAGGTCTTGCCGCCATCGGCGATCTCGACCGTCACGCGGCGCGCACCGGCGTCGATGGCGTTCTCGACCAGCTCCTTGACCGCCGAGGCGGGGCGCTCGACCACCTCTCCGGCGGCGATGCGGTTGACGGCGGCATCGTCAAGTTGTCGTATGACAGGGCGCATATTGGGGACATGGGTATTCATGCCACAAGAGCTAGCAGGCTCGGGACGATTCTGGAACGACGGAATTGCCGCGTTGCGTCCTGATCCCTGCTCTCGACACGTGGCGGAATTGTCGCCAGATCACGGAAATTTATTAACGCAACAATAGTTCATTGGTCGCAATGGAACTTTAAGATTATTGCTATAGTTATTGACGCAGTTCAATCGACATGCAGGAGGCTCTCATGCTCGTTCCGCGTATCACCTTCGACACCATCGCCGCCGTCTACGGCGACGATTTCGCCCGCACCTGGTTTACACCGGTCTCTCTGATCGCCGGGCGCTGACGCTCACCCGCCCGTCGCGGCGTCGTACCACGCGCGGATCGCCGCGCGCTCGGTCTCTTCCATGTAGCTGACGTTGCCCGGCGGCATCGCGTGGCTGAGACCGGATTGCAGATAGATGGCCCGCGCATTTCCGGCGATCTGCGCGGCATCGTCCAGACGGACACCTTTTGGCGGCCACAGGATCCCGTCCCAGAACGGCTCTGCCGCGTGGCACATGGAGCAGCGGCCAAGAACGATATCCTGTACGTGATCGAACCCCTCGGCCTGGGCAAACCGCTGTTCGGGCGCACCGGCCATATCGGCATCGGCGCGGAACATCGGCGCGGTGCTCAGCCACATGATGACGATGAACAGGATCGCCGTGACCGCCCAGGTCCAGGTCGGCTGACCTGTACGAGCGTGCATCGAGTTGAAGTAGTGCCGGATCGTCACTCCCATCAGGAACACCAGCGACGCGATCAGCCAGTTGTATTCGGACGCGAAGGCCAGCGGGTAGTGATTGCTCAGCATCAGGAAGATCACCGGCAGGGTGAGGTAGTTGTTGTGGGTGCTGCGCTGCTTGGCGATCTTGCCGTATTTCGCATCCGGCGTGCGGCCGTTGATCAGGTCGTCGACGACGATCTTCTGGTTCGGAATGATGGTGAAGAAAACGTTGCCGCTCATGATCGTGGCGGTGAAGGCGCCAAGGTGAAGCAGCGCCGCACGGCCTGAGAACACGCTGGTATAGAAATAGGCCATGGCGACAAGGATGACGTAGAGCAGGATCATCAGCCGCGTGTTGTCCTCGCCAAAGCGGCTCTTGCAGATCAGGTCATAGGCGACCCAGCCCAACCCCAGCGAAGCGAGCGAGATGCCCACCGCCTGCCAGCGCGCCAGATCCATCACGGCGGGGTCGATCAGGTAGAATTCCGCGCCGAGATAATAGACCAGCGCCAGCAGCGCGAAGCCCGACAGCCAGGTCGAATAGCTTTGCCATTTGTGCCAGATCAGCCCGCCCGGCATGTGATCCGGCGCCACCAGATATTTCTGGATGTGGTAGAACCCGCCGCCATGCACCTGCCATTCCTCGCCATCGGCGCCCGACGGCAGATTACGGTCGCGGTGCAGGCCCAGGTCCAGCGCGATGAAGTAGAAGGACGACCCGATCCAGGCGATCGCGGTGATGACATGCAGCCATCTTATGGCGAATTCCAACCATGCGCCCATTGCTGCCAGATCGTACATTGTCTGCTCCTGTCCCGTGATGCGGTCACGCTATACGGGCGAGGACTTGTTTGTTAATCCTTGAAATCACCAAGCAGTTTCAAAAATCACGCGAAAGTCGAAATGGCCTATGTAAACAACATCCGCATGTTCCTGCGTGTCTACGAATTGGGCAGCATGTCAGCGGCGGCGCGGGATCAGCGGACCTCGCCCGCGGTCGCGTCGAGCCGGGTCGCGGAGCTGGAAAAGCACCTTGGCGTACGGCTCTTCAACCGCACCACGCGGGCCCTGCACCCCACCGAGCACGGGCAGATGTTCTACGACGGCGCGCGCGGCATCCTCGATGCGATCGAGGCCGCCGAGGGCACGGTGATGGAGGCCACGCAATCGCCCAAGGGCACGCTCTTCGTCTCCGCGCCGCTGTTCATCGGACGCCGGATCATCGCCCCGGCCATTCCCGCTTTCCGCGCCGAATACCCCGAGATCAACCTGCGTCTGCGGCTCTCGGACCGGGTGGTGGACGTAACCGCCGAGGGGCTCGACATGGCCTTCCACCTCGGACCGCTGGTCGATTCGGATCTCAAGGTCCGGATGATCTCGGATTGCCCCCGCCTGCTGCTGGCGGCGCCATCCTACATCGCGCGGCGCGGCAATCCGGAAAGCGGCGCGGCGCTGGTCGAAGAGGGGCACGACTGCCTCAACCTGCGCTTCCCCGGCGCGCGGGAATTCCAGTGGACCTTGCAGACCGACGGCGGCCCGCGGCGCTACGAAATCGCCGGATCGCTCGAGACGGACAACAGCGAGGTGCTGACTGACTGGGCCGTGGCCGGTTGCGGCATCGTGCTCAAGCCCCGTTTCGAAGTGGCCGAGCACCTGCGCAGCGGCGCGCTGGTGCCGGTGGCCGAGGCGACACCGCCCTACCCTGCGCAACTGGCCTGCCTGACCCCGTCGCGGCGGCTGCGCGATCCCAAGGTCCGGGTCTTCTCGGATTTCATGGTCGCGCGCTGCCGCGAGGCCATCGCCGCGGCGGACCCTTGACCTCTCATTATATTCCATTATCTGAATTTGACTGAAACGGAAACGGAGGCCGCCATGTTCACCCGCACCAGCCCGTCCCGCGGCCCGGGTTCGCCCCGGGTCGACGGGTTCCACGACCCGGCCACGGGATCGGTCCAGTACGTCGCCAGCGACCCCGCTACCGGCCAGGCGGCGCTGATCGACACGGTGCTGGATTTCGACCCGCGCAGCGCCACGACCTCCACGCACAGCGCGCAGACGGCGCTGGACTTCGTCGTCCACGAGGGGCTGAGCGTTCAGTGGATCCTCGACACCCACCCCCACGCGGATCACCTGATGGCGCAGGCCTGGCTCAAGGAGCGGACCGGCGCCACGACCGGCATCGGAGAAAAGGTCCGGGAGATCGCGGCGCTGTGGGCAGACATCTACCACCTGCCGGACACCTTCGACCCCGACCGCGACTTCGACCGGCTCTTTGCCGATGGCGACCGCTTCGCGCTCGGATCGCTCGAGGTGCAGGTGATCCTGTCCCCCGGCCACACGCTGGGCTCGGTCACCTACGTCATCGGCGACGCGGCCTTCGTTCATGACACCTTCATGCATGTCGACGCCGGCACCACCCGCGCCGACTTCCCCGGCGGATCGTCGAAACAGCTCTACGCCTCCCTGCAACGGCTCCTGAGCCTGCCGGACGACACGCGGCTCTTCGTCGGCCACGACTACCCGCCAGTCGGCGACCGCGCCGATCCGGCGTGGGAAGCCTCGGTCGCCGATCACCGCGCGCACAATCCGCACGTGGGCGGCGGCGTGTCCGAAGCCGCATACTGCAAGCTGCGCGACGACCGTGACGCAACCCTGTCGCTGCCCGACAGGATGCTGCATGCGTTGCAGGTCAACTTGCGCGGCGGACGCCTGCCGGATCCGGAGGCCGACGGCCGCAGCTACTTCAAGATCCCCGCAAACCACTTCGGAAAGGACACCTGATGCAGACCGAAACCATCGGCACCGCCACGCTCGAGACCTGGACCCCGGAAGAGGTCGCCAAGGCGCTCGACGCGCATGAGGTCGTCCTGATCGACGTGCGCACCCCGCAGGAATACATGTTCGAACACATCCCCGGCGCGCTGCTGATGCCGATGGCCTTCTTCGACCCGGCCAACCTGCCGGGACAAAGCGACAAGCGCATCGTTCTGCACTGCGGTTCCGGCCTGCGCTCGGAAAAGATGGCGCGCATGGCTTTCGAAGCGGGCTTCGACCGCCTCGCGCATCTCGGCGGCGGCTTCGCGAAATGGAAGGAGGCCAGGCTGCCCTACATCGGCACCAACATGGCCAGCGGCGCCCCCAAACGCGTCACGCCCTGAACCCGCGCGCCCCTTCATCTTGCCAATAAACTCCAGAGAGCACGAGAGACAGCGTCTCTCGTATCCGCGCCCCGCGCGGATTGCCGACGAACGAAAAAGCCCGGGCGCGAACGCCCGGGCAGGTTTTCCTTGGACTGACAGGAAGGAGAAGATCAGCCCTTGGAGAAATCGGGATAGGCTTCCATGCCCAGCTCGGACATGTCGAGACCGTTGATCTCGGCCTCTTCGCTGACGCGGATTCCCATGACCGCCTTGAGGATGAACCACACCACGGCGGAGACCACGAAGACGAAAATGCCGATCGAGATCACACCGAGCGCCTGCACCGCGAAGGAGGTGCCGTCGGTGTAGAACGGCACGGCCATGGTGCCCCAGATACCGGCGATCAGGTGGACCGGGATGGCGCCGACGACGTCGTCGATCTTCATCTTGTCCAGCATCGGCACGGTGAAGACCACGATGATGCCGCCGATGGCGCCGATCCAGAGCGCGCCGAAGAGCGTGGGATCGAGCGGACCTGCGGTGATCGACACCAGGCCCGCCAGCGCACCGTTGAGCGTCATCGTGAGGTCGGGCTTCTTGTACATCACCTGCGTGAGGATCAGCGCGGCAACCGCACCGGCCGCGGCGGCCATGTTGGTGTTGGCAAAGATGCGGGACACGTCGGTCACGTCACCCACGGTGCCGGCTGCGAGCTGCGAACCGCCGTTGAAGCCGAACCAGCCGAGCCACAGGATGAACGTGCCCAGAGTGGCGAGGGCGAGGTTGGAACCCGGCATCGGCACGGTGCGGCCATCCTTGTACTTGCCGATCCGCGGACCGAGAATGAGCGCACCGGCGAGGGCTGCGAAACCGCCTGCGGCATGCACGAGGGTCGAACCGGCGAAGTCGGAGAAGCCCGCCTCGGAGAGCCAGCCGCCACCCCACTGCCAGGAGGCTTCGATCGGGTAGATGAAGCCGGTCAGAACGACGACGAAGATCAGGAACGGCCAGAGCTTGATACGCTCGGCCAGGGTGCCCGACACGATCGACGCTGTGGTGGCGCAGAACATCAGCTGGAAGAAGAAGTCCGATCCGACCGAGGCGTAATCAAGCGCCGCGGCAGAGGCATCGAGGCCCACGGGCTCGAGCACGGTCGGCGAGAACAGGATGCCGACGTAGCCCGCCACGGTCCAGCCGTCGCCCGGGTACATCAGGTTGAAGCCGACGAACCAGTACATGATCGCAGCGATCGAGAAGAGCGCGATGTTCTTGGTCAGCTGCATGGTCACGTTCTTGGAGCGCACCAGGCCGGCCTCGAGCATGGCAAAGCCCGCGGCCATCCAGAACACGAGGAAGCCGCCGATCAGGAACAGCAGCGTCGTAAAGATGTACGGGTTGATGTCCGGCGCCGCCTCGGTCGCGTCCTGCGCGAAGCCAAGGCTGGGCAGCGCGACGAGCGCAACAGCCGGAGCGAGTGTCGTGAAAAGTTTCATTGGTTCCGTTTCCCTAACTCTTATTGCTGCGTTCAAAGCGCGTCTGCGTCGGTTTCGCCGGTGCGCACCCGCACCGCCTGCAACACGTCCAGAACGAAAATCTTGCCGTCGCCGATCTTGCCGGTCTGGGCCGTCTTCGAAATGGTCTCGACCACTTGGTCGGCCATCGACGCGGCAACCACGATTTCAAGCTTGATCTTGGGCACGAAATTCACGGCGTATTCGGCACCGCGATAGATTTCCGTGTGACCCGATTGCGAGCCGAAGCCCTTGATTTCTGTCACCATCATGCCGCGGACGCCGATGGAGGTCAGCGCCTCGCGGACCTCCTCCAGCTTGAACGGCTTGATCGTCGCAATGATGAGTTTCACCTTGGTCCCTTTCGGTTTGGCAGGTCGGGGCCTGCGTTCTGCACATGCAGAAAGAGCCGCCGCGCGGCGTTCGGGAAAGGGCAAAGGCCAGAGGTACAGTCCATTGATTGCGGCAAAATGCACAAATTTTGCACAATTTGATGTTTGTGTCTAAAAATTAGGCGCAATAAAAAAACGGAAAAACTGCTGCAAGCGGTCTACTTCCCCGTTCGGACAGTCTATTCTGGGCGCAATGGGCAGAAAGCCGGGCAGAGAACATGAGTGATTCAGGTCGTGGAAAGGGTCGGCTCGTCGCCGATCGACGCTATCCCAACAAGTCCACCGCGCAGATCGCGAAACCGAAACGGACGGCGGCCAAATCCACGCGCCGCAAGGCCAAGGCACGCAAGCCTCGGCGCGGCGGCATCAGCGGCTTCATCCTCGGCATGTTCTCCTGGGTTTTCCGCCTGATCTGGCGTTTGACCTGGCGGGCCACCGCCGTGGTGCTTCTTCTCCTGGCTCTGGCCGTGGGCTACGAATACACCAAGCTGCCCGAGGCGACGGCGCTGCTCGACGGGCGCGCCCGGGGGTCGGTGACCCTGCTCGACCAATCGGGCGCGGTCTTTGCCCGGCGCGGCGACCAGTTCGGCGGTGCGGTGACCGCCGACAGCGTGTCGCCGCATCTGGTCGACGCCATTGTCGCCACCGAGGACAAGCGCTTCTATTACCATCTGGGAGTGAGCCCGCGCGGCATCGCCTCGGCCATCCGCATCAACCTGAGCGAGGGCCGCGGGCCGCTCTCGGGTCACGGCGGGTCGACGATCACCCAGCAGTCCGCGAAACTGCTTTGCCTCGGCGTCGAATACGATCCCGGCGAATGGGAGAGCGAAAGCGATTACGTCTCCGACTGTCGCCGCGGATCGCTGACGCGCAAGCTCAAGGAGGCGATCTATGCTCTGGCGATGGAGGTCAAGTACACCAAGGACGAGATCCTCTCGATCTACCTCAACCGCGCCTACATGGGCGGCGGCGCCTACGGGGCAGAGGCAGCGGCGCAGCGCTATTTTTCCAAGTCAGCGGTCGAGCTGAACCCGGCGGAATCCGCGATGATCGCGGGCCTGCTGACCGCACCGTCGTCGCTGGCACCCACGTCGAACCTGGGTCGGTCGCAAGCGCGCGCGGCGACGGCCCTGCGGCTGATGAACGAACAGGGCATGCTGTCGGACGCGGAAACGCAGCGCTACCAGGACAACCCTGCAACGCTGGGCCGCGATGCCGAAAGCCCGTCGGGCGGCTATTTCGCAGACTGGGTGATCCGCAGCCTGCTGCCGGGCGACCCGACGCAGGACGGCGACAGCCCCGACAACGACAGCCGCACCAGCATGGCCGACGACATCATGCGCGCGCTGGAGCAGGCCGAACGCGACAAGGTGATCCAGACCACGCTGGACCCGCGCATCCAGTCCATCGCCGAAGACGTGATGGAAGTGACCATCGCCGGTCTCAAGGAAGGGTCCAAGGCGCAGGCGGCCATCGTCGTGATGTCCGCCGACGGCGCCGTGCGCGGCATGGTCGGCGGCCGCGACGCCACCGCCTCGGGCGGGTTCAACCGCGCCACCCAGGCGCGGCGGCAGACCGGATCGGCATTCAAGCCGTTCATCTACGCCGCGGCGATGGATTTCGGCTATTCGCCCTATGACACGGTGGTGGACGAGCCGTTCTGCATGAACATTCCCGGTTCGGGCCAGTGGTGCCCCGAGAACTACACCAAGAACTTCAGCGGCCGGGTGACCCTGATCGACGCACTCAAGCGCAGCCTGAACATCCCGGCGGTGAAGATCTCCGAAGGTGTCGGCCGCCCGGTCGTGCAACAGGTGGCGACGCAATTCGGCGTGGAAAGTTCTCTGATCGACACGCCATCCCTGGCTCTGGGCGCCTCCGAGGCATCGCTTCTGGAAATGACCGCCGCCTATGCCGGGTTCCTGGCGCAGGGGCACCGGATCGAACCCTACGGCATCACCGGCACCGAAGGCACCGGCGTGCGCGAACTGGTGATCCAGCCGGACGCCGCCGGGAAACTGGTCTTCATGCTGGAAAAGGTCGTCTCCGAAGGCACCGGCACCCGTGCCCGCCTGCCGGATCGCCAAGCCGCCGGCAAGACCGGCACCAGCCAGGAGGCGCGCGACGCCTGGTTCATCGGCTTCACCGCCGATTACGTCACCGGCATCTGGATGGGCTACGACGACAACACGCCGCTGTCGGGCGTGACCGGCGGCGGGCTTCCGGCCG
>Ga0208684_1001616_pt1 | contig 11748 bp, 22 predicted proteins | sample MalvireepMed_b05_FD_184245 | JGI IMG/M metagenome (GOLD analysis project Ga0208684, IMG submission 184245) | Marine viral communities from the Global Malaspina Expedition - Malaspina viral metaG DeepMed_b05 (SPAdes) (version 2) | ecosystem: Environmental > Aquatic > Marine > Oceanic | place... | reverse complement strand
AATTAGAGCAGAATGAAGACCTCGCTGAACTAAGAGCCGATACCTCATTGGCTAAACAACAAATGGCTAATGAGGTTAAAGTCTATTCAGATAGAATGAAACGTAGAGATGTTAAGACCTTGAAAGGTCCTAGAAGATAGGATACAAATTTAAAAGGAGAAAAATATGACAAAAACACCAATAGGATACCCAGAAGGTGGCAAAAAGTACAAAGCTGATCTAGGTAAGGTAGGACAAGACCCTAGAGCTGATATTGTAACTAATGACTTTACGCCTGGACAAAAAATAGACAAAGGCACAAAGGTTACAGTTAAGGGCGTAGGTAAAGCTAGAAAACAAACAGCTACCTGGTTCTAATATGTGGTTTGGTTTAGCAAAAATGGCTCTTCAAGCAGGAGCCAAAGTCTATTCGAATAAACAAAGAACTAAAATGGCTATGTCTGATGCACAACTATTGCATGCAGAACGTATGGCCCGAGGTGAGGAATCTTACCAGGGCAAACTTTTAGAAGCGCGGCAAAACGATTACAAGGACGAATTCGTCCTTTTGATAATTTCGGCGCCGATCATCGTTCTCGCCTGGGGAGTTTTCAGTGAGGATCCGGTAATGATGCAGAAGATCGAGCTTTTCTTTCATCATTTTGGCTCACTCCCGATATGGTTCCAAACTTTGTGGATTACCGTCGTAGCGAGCATTTTTGGAATAAAAGGAACACAAGTGTTCAGGAACGGTGGACCTAAGAAGAAATAGACTTGCATTTAGAAGTAAGTTATACTAACAATCAATTACGGATAATATTATGGCTAAGAAAAAATCAAAACTTAAAAAAGCGTTACTAGCTGGTGCTGCTCTTGCGGGCGGACTAGCTTTAGCAAAAAATAGAAGAAGAGCTTCTATATCGGGCATGGACGATGCTGGTATACATGTAAGACATAATGCGATGAAAGATTTTGGTCCTTATACTCACAAGTTTGCAGATCACAGCATACCGAGATATGATGCTCAGGGAAATTTATTTAAAGGTGGCGGAATCGCTAAACGTGGAACCGGAGTTGCTTTAAAAAGCGGCGGTCGTGTTAAATCCATGGGTATAGCTAAACGAGGCGGAGGAGTCGCTAAAAGATAATGAGACAAAATGGTGTAAGAAGCAATGTTAGATTTCCATACTCAAGTGGTATGAAGAAAGGTGGCAAAGCTAAAAAACAAGGTTACAAAGATAGAGAAGACGAATCTATCAGCGCAAGACGTGGAAAAGAATCTACTAAGAAACAATCTTTCAAAGACAGACGTGACGAGTCCTATGGAAAATGGGGCAAACGTAAAAGAGGAAAAATTAATAGATAATGCCACAGTATTTTGATTCCACAGCAGCATTCCCAATGAAGACTAAAAAAAGTGTTTATGCTAAAGGTGGAAGAGCTAAATATTATGGCGGCGGACGTACGAACCTATTAGAAGAATTGGGTCGTGTTGAATCATTACCTTCCAATCCAAATCGTAGAGCTGAAATATCTAGGGTCCATTCAGAATTGAATCGGGGCTATGCTAAAGGCGGACGTGTTGCAGCTAAAGATGGTAAATGGATTCAGAAAGCTACAGCTTCAATTAAGAAAAGAGGAACAGAAGGAAAATGTACACCTATTACGAAACCAGGATGTACAGGAAGAGCTAAAGCTTTAGCTAAAACATTTAAGAAAATGGCGCGAGAAAGAAAATCAGCTTAATGAGAGCAGTCTTAATAGACGCACTAGAGAAACAATATGAGGCAGACATCGCAGCAGCAGATGCTGTGATTAAATTACTTTTAGAAAATTCTGTTGGGGTCAGTGAACATTTAAATCATCAAAAAGAATTAGATTGCCAATTACACAAAGTTGCTTCTGCAGAAGAAAAACTTCAAGTACTAAAAGATTACGAAATTCCAAATAAGGAGAAAGATGCCATTTAAATCAGAAAAACAAAGACGCTATCTATGGAAGAATGAGCCGAAGATCGCTCGAGAATGGACAAAAGCTTATGGTAGTAAACCTAAGGGAAAGAAGAAAAAGACAAAAAGGAGAAAAAAATAATGGACGAAATGGTATTCGTAGATAAGGTTAGAAGAATCATTAAAATGAGACACGATGATGTTGTAGCTGCCATGGTTTCAGGCGGTGTTGACAATATGGAGAAATATCAGTATATGTTGGGACAGTTACGAACGTATCAGTATATGAGTCAGGAAATATCCAGCCTGCTAGATAAAAAGGAGCAAAAAAATGACGGAACCGTTATCAGTATCAAACCTCAAGGAAGTCCCAAAACATAGGGATGCACTTCAAGAAAAATACGACAAAGAACCTAAAAAAGTTGAAAAAGATCTAACATCCGAAACAGCTAAATTACCTAAGCCAACGGGTTGGAGACTTTTAGTTTTACCTTTCAAGATGAAGGAGAAAACTAAAGGGGGTATTCTTATAACGGATGATGTTATAGAACGTTCGCAAGTAGCATCGACTTGTGGACTCGTTTTAGATGTAGGACCGGATTGTTATAAAGACAAAGAAAGATATCCTGATGGACCTTGGTGTAAAAAAGGAACTTGGGTTATTTTTGCTAGATATGCCGGATCTAGAATGAAAATAGATGGGGGTGAAGTTAGACTTCTCAATGACGATGAAGTTCTGGCGACCGTGGAAAACCCTGAAGATATATTCCACGAAATTTAATCATAGGGAGGAACTATGCCACGAGAAATGGACAAAGGAGACGAAGAAAAAACATCAAATCTAATTGATGTCGGTGATGCTGACGAAAAAGCAACTGAAGTTGATTTAGATAAAAAAGCTGAAGGAGGAGAAGTCAAAGATGAAAAAACTACTCAAGACAGTGATAAGCCCGCTGACACACCTGCGGAACCTGATAAGCAGCCTGATGTTCAAGCTAGCGAATCAGACAAAAAGGAAGAAGTAAAAGAACAACCAACAGAACAAAAGAAAGAAATGGAAGAGTATAGTGAAGGCGTTAAAAAACGTATCGCTAAACTTACCAGAAAGATGCGTGAAGCAGAGAGACAGAAAGAAGAAGCTGTTACTTATGCTAAACGTGTAATGAGAGAACGAGATGAGTTGACTCACACCGCTACGACATTAGATAGAGATTATGCTGTTGAAATGGAGAATAGAATCAAATCATCTTTAGCAGCAGCTCAAGCTAAATTAGGTGCTTCTAGAGAAGCAGATGATAAAAAAGCGGAAGTTGAAGCTTTAACGGCTATCTCACAATTAGGATACGAGCAGGGCAAACTTGCCGAAATCAAAAGCAGACAAAAAATGGAAGAAACTGCTAATGAATCTAGAAGAAAACAAGGACCTGCAGCTCAATATCCAACTCAACAAACCCCGCCACCAGATCCAAAAGCAGAGGATTGGGCGGAAAAGAATGAATGGTTTGGCAAAGATAATGCCATGACCTACACAGCTTTTGATCTACACAGAAAGCTTACTGAAGAAGAAGGGTATGATCCAAAGTCAGATTCTTATTATACAGAGATTGATAAAAGAATAAGACTTGAATTCCCTCAGAAATTTGGTAATACTGTAGAAAAGACGATTAATAAACCTACACAAAACGTTGCTTCTGCAACGCGTAGTGCAAGGACTGGTCGCAAAAGTGTGAAACTCACACCTTCACAAGTAGCAATCGCTAAAAAATTGCGTGTGCCACTAGAAGAGTATGCAAGACAATTAAGACTCACGGAGGGAGAATAAGCATATGACAAAAGAAACAAAAACTACTTCCCGTGCGAGCCAAACAAGAGCTAAAACTTTACGTAAGAAAGTTTGGACTCCACCATCGTACTTAGATACGCCCAACGCGCCAACTGGATTCAGACACAGATGGGTTAGGGTAGAAATCATGGGATTTCTCGACACGAAAAACATACAAGGACGCTTAAGGTCCGGGTATGAGTTAGTAAGAGCCGATGAATTTCCCGGAGATGACTATCCAGCAATACCAGATGGCAGATACGCAGGGGTGATCGGGCACGGAGGCCTTGTGCTGACAAGGGTACCAGAAGAGATCGCGAAGCAAAGATCTGAATACTTTTCCAAATTAGGACAAGATCAGATGGATGCAGTAGACAACGATTTAATGAAGGAACAGCATAAGAGTATGCCGATCAATATTGATCGACAGTCTCGTACAACCTTCGGTGGTAGGAAACGTTAATTTTTTAACAATTCAACCAACGAAATTTATATAAACCGTAGACTACGTATAGTAGTTTACAATTGGAGAAAACTATGGCTAACCAAAGTACGACGGGTTTCGGTTTGAGACCTTTAAGAAACGTACACCAGGGAGATCATAACGCCGGTTTAGGTGAATGGAAGAAAGCTGCGTCAACAACAGCAATCGACCATCATGACTTAGTTTTATTAGCAGCTTCAGGATACGTTGTCGTAGGTACGGCAGGCGCTGGAGTTATTAATGCACTAGGTTCACTAAACGGGTCGTTTTATACTGATCCTTCTACAAATAAGCCAACATGGTCCAACTGGGCACCTAATAATGCTGCAACAGACATGACTTGTCTCGTCAATGACGATCCATATACAATGTTTGAAATGCGGACAAATCTGACGAGCACTACGCAGGCTGATGCAGGAGGAACTGCACCAATCGTAGACAATGCAGGCTCTGGAGCACCGAATTATATTTCGGGTTTCACATTCGGCACTGTCACAGGCGCTATCGTAAATCAGGTGAAGTTATTAGGAATATCTAGAGATCCTGACAATCAGGACGTATCCGTAGACGGAAGTGTATGGAGAGTAATGATTTGTAGTCACATTCTAGCGCCGAACGCAGTTGGAATATAATAGGAGCATAAAACATGGCAATATCACGTAATCAGCTAGTTAAAGAACTAGAACCAGGTTTAAATGCACTATTTGGCCTGGAGTACAAACAATACGAAAATCAGTCGGCGGAGATTTATACGACTGAGTCATCTGACAGAGCTTTTGAAGAAGAAGTTATGTTGTCAGGTTTCGCTAACGCATTAGTAAAACCAGAAGGATCTGGAGTTGCTTTTGATCAAGCGCAAGAAACTTTCACAGCAAGATACACTAACGAGACAATTGCTCTCGCTTTTGCAATCACTGAGGAAGCTATTGAAGATAACCTGTACGACAAACTTTCTTCTCGTTACACAAAAGCACTAGCAAGATCGATGGCAAACACTAAACAAGTGAAAGCAGTATTTCCTCTGATTCAAGGGTTACCTACTACAGATAACTATGATTCAGGAGATAGCGTTTCACTATTTAGTACTGCACACCCAACGATAGCTGGAGTATTTTCAAATACTCTTACTACGCAAGCGGATTTAAACGAAACATCGTTAGAACAAGCGTTAATTGATATCGCTGCACTAACTGATGAAAGAGGTTTAAAAATCGCTGCTAAAGGTGTGAAGATGATTGTCCCATCTGCTAATCAGTTCACTGCTGAGAGATTGATGAAATCTCAAGGTAGAGTTGGAACTGCTGATAATGATATCAATGCAATCAAATCTATGGGTATGATTCCTCAAGGTTATAGAGTGAACAACTACCTTACAGATACTGATTCTTGGTACATAATCACAGATGTACCTAATGGTATGAAACACTTTGACAGAGCTCCTCTTACTACTAAGATGGAAGGGGACTTTGACACTGGCAACGTAAGATACAAAGCTAGAGCAAGATACGTTTTTGGCGTATCGGACCCTAGAGGTATTTACGGTGTTGAAGGTGCGTAATACTTAAAGAAAATTAATGGGGCGGCCTCAAAACCGCCCCATTTACTTAATAAAGATAGAAATTCACTATGAAAAACTTCCGAGTACAGATTCTTGCTTACGGCTATTCCGCTGATTTTAATGTTTCAGCTGAAGACACCCCAGAAGGTATTGAAAAATCAATCCTTGACAAACTGGGAAAAAATGAGGTAAAGTTCGAGTCTAATGGATTTACGAGGAAAGATCGTAAATGGATAACCTATGAGGAGGTTATAAATGATCCAAGACCTATACAAACAAAAGAAGTCCTTGGAGTTAAGTTGGGAGCAGGAGTATAACGAATCCGGTAAATATACTCTTAATATGGTCGAAATTGATGAGAAGATTAAAAGTACTATTACTCAGATCAAATTAGAAGAAGCTCGCCAAGCAGATCTTAGAAATAAGATTTCTGAATCTAAGGCCGAAGTTTCGATAGCCACTTAAGCGCTATCAAAAATCATACAAAACCTACAGGATCACTTGCGCCAAATTTAAATTTGGGGTATAGATTAATCAGTATACATTAAATTAAGAACGTAAACGCGTATACTCGACGGCCTAGAGATTACGTTCATTAAACTAGGAGGATTTTAATTATGGCAAAAACTACATTTGCAGGACCAGTCTACTCAAAGAGTGGATTTATTACTACAGGGCCTGCTAACACGGTAAGCTTAACTGCGGACACAACTTTAACGGTTGCTGATCATGCAGGGAAGATATTACTTTGTAACGACGCAGATGGAAAATTTACTTTACCTACAATTAATGTAAATTCAAATAGCGCTGTAGCCGGTTCTACCGACTACAATAACCTTAACAATATTGGTGCAAGCTTCTATTTCTATGTTGAAACAGCAGCGACTGACATGGATATCTTAACTGACGGAACTGATAGGTTCGTTGGTTCGATTAATATTGGGGTTACTAATGGTGATTTTAAAACTTTCTTTCCAGGAGGTAGTGACGACGTAATCACTATGACAGGGGCAGAAGAAGGTGGTATCGCAGGTAGCGTTGTACAAATTACAGCTATAGATGATGATGCATATTTGGTTCATAATTCTTTGTTAAAAGGATCAGGAACTATAGCAACACCATTTGCTACTGCGTAATAAAAAAATTATTCTAAGCTCCTTCGGGAGCTTAGAAGATTAAAGGATTGAATTATGGCAAACGTATCAGACGTAAAATCGAAATTTTTTGAACCGGACGGTGTCGATGCTGATCAAGTATCTGCATCAGGTTCGGCTACAACTTTAGTTATAGCTGACGGAGGACCTTATGGAAATCTTACAGAAACAATAACTTTATATTCAACTGCGGATAATAGTGGAATAACTTTTGATATCACTGGAACTGATGGAAATGGAGATGCTCAAACAGAAACTCTTACAGGTCCTAATGCAGGTACTGTAAACTCTGCAAATAAATATTTGACGGTTACGAGTATTGTTGGATCAGGATCTATTACGACGGATATTCAAGCAGGAATATTGGGTACAGGAGCACTTACTGGAACTGTATTTGCAGGAAGAACAAGAATCAGAGGATTAACAGGTACAAGTAAAGCTTCGGCTGGAAATATAGTTTTTAAGAATACTTCAATAACAGGAACTACTTTATTAACGATTCCTTTAACCGGTGCAGTAGGCAATATAGACCCTTACATTCCTGATAATGGAGTACTGTTTAGTGCGGGTGCGTACATAAATCTAACTGCAGCGGATGTCACAGGTATAACAGTATACTATGACGGGTAGGGTTACATGGCTAACACTACTTCTCACTCTTATACATTTGATAAAACTCTTCCGATTGATGAGATCGTAGAAGAGGCTTACGAAAGAATTGGCTTACAAAACGTTTCAGGTTATCAATTAAAAACAGCTAAACGATCTTTAAATCTTTTATTTTCTGAATGGAGTAATAGAGGACTTCATTATTGGGAAATCGCTAATCAAGGTTTTACTTTAGTAGACGGAACGAGTGTTTATACATCATATAGATCCCCGGCTGATGGTGCTTCTAACGGATTAACAACGACTTTGTCTGCAGGAATTAATGCAGCGGTTACCGATATTCCTTTAACAGAAGTTACAGATATGCCTGGCGCTGATCAAGGAGGAGGAACGATTACGGTAGGATCTGAAACGATTCGATACACAGGAAAATCAGCATTGACTGGAGCAGCTAATCTTACAGGAGCTGTGCGTGGATCTAATGGTACTACTGCGGCTACACATTCAAGTGCCGATGCAGTCACTCAACATGCTACTGGAATGGATAACATATTAGAAGTTAATTATAGAATTACTTCTACAAGTATTGATTCTCCAATGACCGAAGTCAGTCGATCTCAGTATCAAGGCTATTCTAATAAAACAGCAAAAGGAACTCCCACTTCTTTTTTTATTCAAAGATTTATTGATCGAACAACTATAACTGTATATTTAACTCCTGGAGCAGCGCAAGATGGAAATAAATTAAATTTATATTATGTACGAAGAATTCAGGATGCAGGTGCTTATACAAATGCAAGTAATGTACCCTACAGATTTGCACCTTGTATGACAGCGGGACTAGCATTTTATTTATCCCAAAAAAATGTGCCCCAAAGGTCGCAGGAATTAAAACTTTATTATGAGGATGAATTGGCTAGAGCCATAAAAGAGGACGCTGATATTACAAGTACTTATATCGCACCTAAGGTTTACTATCCTAACGCTTAATTATGACTACATTTGCTTCAGGTAAACATGCACTTGCTATTTCAGATAGATCTGGATTAGCTTTTCCTTATCTGGAAATGGTAAGAGAATGGAATGGCGCGTGGGTTCATTTTTCAGAATTTGAACCTAAACAACCTCAATTGGAACCTAAACCTACAAGTGCGGATCCTCAAGCTTTACAACGAGCTAGACCTTCAAGAGTAGCTTTTGCTACGCCGGCTCCCTTAAATGATAATCCTTTTACCACTGAGATAGGCACTACAGTTATTGTAAACCAAAATAGACATCAACGATCTACTGGAGATGCAGTTAGATTTTATCAAGTTAAAAATCCTGTAGGAGGGGTAGCTATATCTACTTTTGAATTAAGCACCACTTTAGCTACAACTATTACAGCTACAGATACTTCTATTGTACTAACCGATGGTTCGCAATTTCCTACCTCAGGATATATTGTCATTGAAGCAACTGACACAGATCAATCTTCGTTACAGTATGGAAAAATTACTAGTGAAACTATTCAATATACCGGTCGAAGCACAAATACTTTAACAGGCTGTACTCGAGGAACGGCTGCTCCTTCTTATGGGGAAACACCAGTTTCTACGACAGCGGCAGCTCATACAGCAGGGGCTAAAATTTATGGCTCCTATGAAATAACTAAAATCGACAGTTCTCTTCCTTATGCAGGAGAACCATCAACATTAACTGTAAGCAATAGTTTTAGTTTTACTTTAGCAAACGCTGCTACTAGTATAGCAACAGGAGGAGGATTTTTTGTTTTCGGTGGACCCGTAAACGATAGATCATAATGTTTAAATTTATTAAAAAATTATTTGGTAAAAAAGAAGTTCCAACAGTAGCGCCACCCAAACCAAAACCAACTCACTGCACTGTTCATAAAAGATATATGAAGAGTTGCTCAAGCTGTAACACTATTGTACAAAGGGGTTATTAATTATGGCTACATATACACTCGCAGAATTAGAAGCTGACATTAGAGGTTATGCCGAAGTAGACAGTACTGTTTTTAGTGGTGCTGTTCTAAGCAGATTTATAGGAAATGCAGAAAATAGAATTTTATATGATCTCCCTATGGATTCTGATAGAAAAATGGCTACTGGGAATTTTGCGCTTGATAATAATACTATTAATGTTGACGCAGGAGCTTTGTTTGTTCGTGCTGTTGAAGTATTTGATTCCACCTCATCAACTGATGGAAATTCCGTTTTTTTACAGAAAAAAGATGTCACTTATTTAAGAGAATATGTAGCAAAGTTAACAGGACCTGCGGGAGGACTTACAGGACAAGATGTTACTGGCCAACCTAAATATTATGCAATGTTTGGAGGAGCTACGGGCTTGAGTGACACAACTTCAGGAGGGCTTCTTCTAGCCCCTACGCCGGACGCGACATATGCTTTTAGACTTTATTATAATGCACAACCTACAAGTCTAGTGACTAATACCTCTGGGACTTATCTCAGCCGATACTTTGCTAGTGGCCTTTTATATGGCTGCTTAGTAGAGGCTTTTGGATATTTAAAAGGACCGATGGATATATTGACACTATATGAAAACAAGTATAAACAAGAAGTACAGAAGTTTGCAGGAATGCAACTTGGAAGAAGAAGACGAGACGATTACACTGATGGTACGGTTCGTATCCCAGTTAAATCACCGTCACCTTAAAGGATTAAATTATGGCAATAACATCAGCAATTTGTAACAGCTTTAAAGAAGAAATTTTACAAGGAGGACATTGTTTAAATGCCTCTGGAAGTACGGCTGCCGGAAATACGATTAAACTGGCTTTATATTCAAGCAACTCAGCGACATTAAGTAAATCAACAACAGTTTACGCTGCACCCGCAGATGCCACTGCCGATCCAACTTCAACTTATGAAGTTACAACTACATCTTCAGGATATTCAGGCGGAGGAAATACTTTAACAAATATTGATGTTACTTTAGATAGTGACACCGCGGTTTGTGATTTTGCCGATACCAGTTGGACATCGGCTAGTTTTACTGCACGAGGATGTTTGCTTTATAATACTACTGCTATTACAGGATTTACTACTAATCGATCCGTCATTGTTATCAATTTTGGTGGGGACAAAACAGTTACTAGTGGAACATTCACGATTGAATTTCCAGCAGCAGCTGCATCAACAGCGATCATCCAGCTAGCGTAAGGAGTCCTTCCTTATGGCTAACACTTGGAATCAAGCCTTAACAACCTGGGGTCAGAATACCTGGGGTCAACAAGCTGACGTCACTCTTACATTAACAGGACTCTCAGCAACTTCATCACTTGGAAGTGTTGTAGCTTTCAATGAACAAGGATGGGGTAGAGATACTTGGGGATTTGAAAACTGGGGCGAATCAGCACTTACAGTTCCTCTTACAGGTCTTTCCATGACTTCAGCATTAGGATCTCCTACACCAGGATGGGGAGAGCTTGCTTGGAATAATAGTGATTATGGTTGGGGCTATCCAGTAATTCCTCAACAACAAATGGGACTTACAGGAATTTCCGCAACTTCCGCTTTAGGCTCTCCTACAGTTACTCCAGAGACGATTGCATCATTGACGGGACTTTCTGCCACTTCTGCCCTTGGATCCGTAACTACAATAATCGGAGTTCCTTTAACAGGAATTTCAGCGACAACTTCAGTTGGAACACCAACTGCAAGGTCCTATCATACAATTTCTTTAACTGGTCTTTCTGCTACTACGGCGGAGGGAAGTGTAAACATCACATCTAATCCTACTGTTCAGCCCACAGGAGTTTCAGCAACATCATCGGTTGGAGCAATTACTCCACCAGCTCAAACAATGGGACTTACTGGAATTTCAGCTACGAGTGCTGTAGGAGCTATTACACCAGCTGATGTGATGGGACTTACAGGACAGTCAGCAACAACTACGTTAGGAACCGTTTCTCCTTTACATTATGAAGTTGACACTATTACCGGGTCCACATCCTATACAGATACTACCATAACTGGGTCCACGTCCTATACAAGTGTTGACATCACTGGCTATACCGCTTATACAAAAGATACACACGCGGCTTAATAGGAGAAAATATGGCTTCAAATTATACAAATTTAGGGGTTCAACTCATGACTACCGGCGAGAAGGCTGGTACGTGGGGGACTCTCACTAACACAAACTGGAACATCATGGAACAGATT
>Ga0208684_1001599_pt1 | contig 11863 bp, 9 predicted proteins | sample MalvireepMed_b05_FD_184245 | JGI IMG/M metagenome (GOLD analysis project Ga0208684, IMG submission 184245) | Marine viral communities from the Global Malaspina Expedition - Malaspina viral metaG DeepMed_b05 (SPAdes) (version 2) | ecosystem: Environmental > Aquatic > Marine > Oceanic | place... | reverse complement strand
CCTGCCGCCAGCGTTCAATCTGAGCCATGATCAAACTCTTCAATTAAATATATCGAAATATGAATCGTCGTTGTGACACTCTTAACGAGTGCCCACACAGATTGTCTTGTCTAAATTGTTAAAGAACATCGTGCAGAATCATGACGCTTTTTGTCGTGACTTCTGCGCAAGGAGGACCAACATTACTTTCAGTTGATTCGTTTTCCTTGCTCACCGCGAAGCGCTTTGCTTCTTAGTGGCTCACCCTGTTCGAGTGAGGTGCGCATTATACGCTGGAAGTTTTCGTTGTCAACACTTTTTGAAAATTTATTTTCTGAAGCGTTTCTTCTAAACTCCCGTCTTTACTGGCCTATAAAGGTAGTAGAGACTTACTTCAGAAGGATTGCTGTTTTGCTTTTCCCCCGAAGCGGATGCGCATTTTAGGGAAATGAGCGCTCACGTCAACACTTATTTCGAAAAAAACCTTATTTTTCGATCATTTGCACAAACAACAATCAAAACGTTTATTTAACCTACTAATTCACACGACTTTTAACTGACTATAAGTTTAGTTAAGTGGTAACAGCCGCGTTGTACTATAAATTAAGTAAGTCGTTACGATTACAAATACGCCCTTATTAGGAGCATTCTATGAAGGTTTCGGAATTTAAGACCGCAGGGAAACTCATTACAGGCCTTGGCGCGATAAAAGCCCTTGCAGATGAAATGACGCGATTAGGTATAAAAGATTGTGCCGTCGTAACTGATAAAGGTGTTTCGTCATCTGGTCTTCTTGAGCAAGTACTCGCTTTACTTCCCTATCCCCCCTTGCACATTATCGATGATATTCCACCCGAGCCTGCTGTAAATATCATAGAAGCCAAATTAAACGACCTTCGCGAGAATAAGGTAGATGGCATTATCGCCCTTGGTGGCGGTAGTGCTATTGATAGCGCAAAAGTACTAGCAGCTACCTATGATCATAGCGGGTCTATTAGCAAACTCTTTGGTGAAAATACGCTTTCAGAAAGGCGTCTTCCTCTTATTGTTATTCCCACCACCGCAGGGACAGGCTCGGAAGTTACCAATATTGCTATATTGTCTGACCCTAAAGCACAAATGAAGAAAGGCATTGTTAGTCACTGCCTATTACCCGATATTGCTATTGTTGCGCCTGAGATGACAAAAACTTGCCCACCGTCTATAACGGCCGCAAGCGGAATAGACGCATTCGTTCACGCGCTTGAAGCCTATATAAGTGTTAATGCTAGCCCTATTACTGATGCTCTTGCCGAAAAAGCATTAAAGCTGATCTTTAATTCTTTGGTGCATGCTTATAATAATGGAGAAAATCTGGCTGCTCGCGAAGATATGGCCACCGGCAGTTTAATGGCCGGCCTTGCTTTTGGAAACGCCGGCGTTGGAGCAGTGCATGCTCTGGCTTACCCTTTAGGTGGGCGATTTCATTTATCACATGGAATGAGTAACGCGGTTATGCTTCCTCATGTATTGAAAGTAAATGCACCGTTTTGCCAAGACAAGCTTTATTGTGTAGCTAAGCTTCTGAAGGTATGTGAACGTCACCATTCAAAAGATGAGGCAATTAAACTGTTGTTAATTGCTATCGAAAAACTCTGCAGGGATGTCGATATACCCGCTTCACTCACCCATTTTAATATTTCGTCTTCTTGTGTAGGTGAGTTAGCGGAAGAGGCGAGTAAAGTAACTCGCCTTCTTCGTAATAATCCCAAGCAACTGAGCATTGAAGAGATTGAAGATATCTATCGGCTTGCTTTTTAAAGTGGTCTTACCCACATGTTCTTAAAGCTTACTAAGTTGCCGTGATCTTGTAATTGAAGCGGCGCGCATCCGTGAGCTTTGTACTTAGGTGCACCGATCCATTCTGTTGTCCCTTGAATTTCAGTATGGTTCTGAACCACTACGCCGTTATGTATTACCGTAACATAACCTTTCGTTGCTAGCGCTTCACCGTTAAAGGTAGGCGCTTTATATATGATGTCGTAAGTTTGCCATTCACCTGGCGCCTTCATAGCATTGACCAGCGGAATGCTTTGCTTGTATACACTTGCCGCCTGACCATTTGGGTAGGTCTTATTCTGATATGAGTCCAATACCTGAATCTCGTATCTTTGCTGAAGGAAGATACCGCTGTTATTGCGCTGCTGTCCTTCCATGCCAGCTTCTGGCTGTGGTGCTCTCCACTCTACATGCAACTGTACATCGCAAAACTCTGCATTCGTTTTTATGTCGCCTGTTCCCGGTTTTACGGTAAGTACACCATCTTGAAGCGTCCACTTAGCATCACCTTCTTTTACTGAAGTCCAGTTAGATAAGTCATCACCAATTAAAGAGATGGCATCAGAGGGCACGCCTACCTTATCAAAAGAAACCACTTCAGGAACAGGTTCCCAAACTTCCGTTTTAGCGGCCTGTTGTTCTCGTGTTAAACGCGATTCGCTTTTTTCAGTATCTGCATCTGTCGTTGCGCATGCAGAAAGTGGCATAAGCAAAGCCACAGTTGAAGCGACGAGTGTTTTATTCATAGTGTCAGTACCTTGTTTTATCCGTTGTATAACTGTGTTGTGTTTGGCTGCTCGATAGCGCAGGTTTAGGTTGCCCAAGCTTTGTCGCCCTTTTTATAAGGGAATGCACCGTCGTAACGTCCAGGAATAGCCACATACCGAAGCACTTTAGTCGCGCCAACTTGAGACGTGAAAAAGCAATAAAGTGTTAGCTGTTTTAATAACGTAAAGTAGTGAGGGGTTGGCTCATCGGTGCCTGGCTCCCACTGACTTGGCTTTCCTGTTTCAACACCTTGATAAACACCGTTAGCAAGGTTCGCCGCTTTCGCTTCTACATCCAGGTCGTTAAATAAAGCCTCTCGTTCTTGCTTGGTAAGCTGAACAAATTGTTTGTTGAAACGACTTTGACTTAACGAAGATATTTTCTTAATGCCATCAAGAAAGGTCTTTTGAAGTAAAGGTGTGTAGCAATCGGTTACCAACACAGCCATTGTCGCGCCAACGTTGGCTGCTTTTGCTCCAGGCGTGTCAGTTTGAGGAATGATCACTTCACCCATTTCATTCAGCAAGGCCACATCTTTTTCATTAAATAATGTGTCGCTAAGCGGTACAGCAGGCACATCTGTGTAGGCAAGCACATTACCTGCGAACAATGCTGTGCCTGTAGCAGTTGCGATGAGTTTAAGTAGTTCTCTGCGTTCCATTATAGATTTCCTCGCTTTAACTCTTCTACGGCAAAGTCTGCGGCTCTTGCCGTTAATGCCATATAGGTCAGTGAAGGGTTAACACAGCTGGCCGATGTCATTGCCGCACCATCGGTCACGAATACGTTAGGTGCATCCCATACTTGGTTATGCGCGTTAAGCACAGAGCTTTTAGGATCTCTTCCCATACGCGCCGTACCCATTTCATGAATGCCCATACCAGGTGCGTAGTCTGCATCCCAGCCTTGAACATTTTTAAGGCCAGCCGCTTCAAACATCTCAATAGCGTCTTGCTGCATGTCCTTACGCATCTTAAGCTCGTTTTCTTTAATCTCTACATCCATTGCGAGTACTGGTAAGCCCCATTTGTCGGTGACTTTTTTATTCAAGTACACTTTGTTTTCGTGATACGGAAGAATTTCGCCGAAGGCTGTCATGCCTATTGTCCAAGGACCTGGCTCTGTTATGGCGTCTTTAAGTCCAGCACCTATACCAAGCTCAGCTATGTCTTTGCGCCAACCTGAACGGCTTGCGCCGCCTTGATAACCAAATCCTCGCAAGTAATCTCGTTTATCACTTCCCCAGTTTCTAAACCTTGGCACATAGAAGCCACTCGGTCTGCGACCGTAGGTATATTTGTCGTCAAAACCTTCAACTTCAGCTGAAGCTCCGACTCTAAAGTGGTGATCCATAACGTTGTGACCCAACTCGCCGCTGCTGCTTCCTAAGCCACCGTCCCATACGTCTGTGGCGGAATTCATCAGTACCCACGCCGAGTTAAGTGCTGACGCATTTACAAAGATGATCTTGCTTTTAAATACATAGGTCTCGTTGGTTTCAGCATCGATAATTTCAACGCCAGTCGCGCGTTTCTTGTCTTTGTCGAACAAGATCTCTTTGACTATCGAAAAAGGTCGAAGGGTTAAGTTACCTGTTTTAACCGCAGCTGGAAGCGTAGATGCTTGTGTACTGAAGTAGCCACCGAAAGGACAACCCAACCAGCACTTATTGCGGTATTGGCAATGAACACGTCCTTCTTCGGGCTTGCTTTGTGTCATGTTTGAAGTGCGGCCATGCACCATGTGCCGCGCGCCTTCATAGGCCTTTTTCACCCGTGCCGCGACACTTTCCTCTACAATGTTCATTGGCATTGGTGGCTGGTATACACCATCAGGCAATACATCTAAGCCATCACGATTGCCACTGATACCCGCGAATTTTTCTACGTAGTCATACCATGGCGCCAAATCGTCGTAGCGAATAGGCCAGTCGACTGCAATGCCTTCTTTAGCATTGGCTTCGAAATCTTCTTTGTTCAAACGGTAGCTTTGGCGTCCCCACAACAGTGAGCGTCCACCTACATGGTAGCCTCTGTACCAGTCGAAGCGCTTGTCTTCGGTATAAGGGTTTTCTTTTTCATTTGCCCACATACCGTACGTTTTTTCATTTAGCGGGTAGTCGCGCTTAAGCACGGGATAATCCACTTTCATTGCTTGAGTAGGCAAGTCTCGGTGAGGAAAATCCCAATCTTCTTTGTGCGCATTTTTATAATCTTTAATGTGCTCGATATTTTGGCCACGTTCTAACATGAGCACTTTTAGGCCCTTTTCAGTTAGCTCCTTAGCAGCCCAACCGCCACTGATACCAGATCCAATAACTATTGCATCATATTCGTTACTCGCCATAACACGTCCTTAAAACTTAATTCGTCGCTGTGCCTGTTCGCACGTTACACATCACAGATATGGATCGCTTGTTGTAGCGACGCTATTCTGTTGGCTTTGGTTTTCGGTGTGGGTATAAACTCTTGTGCTAAGTAGCCTTTAAATCCGGTCTCGACAATGGCTTTAGCAATTGCTTCGTAATTGAGTTCTTGTGAAGCATCTATTTCGTGACGCCCAGGTACGCCGGCCGTATGGTAATGGCCAAAGTACTGATAGTTATCTCGAATAGTTCGGATGATATCTCCCTCATTAATTTGCATGTGGTAGATATCGTAAAGCAGTGAGAAGTGCTTAGAACCTAGGCGTTTGCAAAGTTCTATCGCCCATGCAGAATTGTCGGCCATGTAATCAGGGTGGTCGACTTTGCTGTTAAACAGCTCCATGAAAATCACTACGTTGCGTTTTTCAGCATGAGGTAAAATGCGTTTTAACCCTTTAACCGCATTTTCCAGTCCGTCTTCTCGTGACATGCCTCGGGCATTGCCGCTAAAGCAGATAAGGTTTGTATAACCTGCATCAGCGACCAAGTCGATGTGCTTTATATAACGCGCTTCTAGTTCGTCATGGAGCTCACTGTGAATGAAGCCGTCTTCAAGACTTATCTCGGCGCCGTTACACATAGAAGAGTCGATGCCGTACTGCTTTAGCACAGGCCAATCTTCAGGACCTACCAAGTCAATGGCTCCAAATCCTAATTGCTTAACGGTTTGGCACAACTCTTCAATGCTTAAATCGCCGTAGGTCCATCGGCTTACCGAATGCTTTACATTTCCTTTAAGCGGCGTATTCATGGTGTTGCTACCTTTCGTGCCGTTTGTACTCGCTATAGCAGGCATAGCAGTGGCTAAACCAGCTGCTGCTAATCCTGTTCCGGCAATGCCTGCCCCTGTCATAGCCATACTTTGAAGTAATTTTCTGCGGGTAATGTTATGCATCTGCGTTCACCTTTTCCTTTCTGAACAGAATGGCGAATAGCACTAACACAACCGCGGCAAACCCTGCTGGGAATAACCAGACCTGCTGCCAACTATGCGCACCTGTTTCCATCGTGTAGGTGTCGGTAATTGCGCCTGCCACTGCAAAGCCCACCAGCATACCTACGCCATATGTCGCTAAGGTAATTAGCCCCTGCGCTGCACTTTTTACGTTTTCTCCCGCCTTTGAATTGGTATAGATTTGCCCTGATACAAAGAAGAAGTCGTAACAAATACCGTGCAGTGCAATACCAACAATAAGCATGAACAAGCCTTCGTCAGCGTTCCCGAATGCGAACAGTGCATAACGTACAACCCACGCTGCCATACCTATCACTAACGTGGCTTTAATGCCGAAACGGTTCAAAAATACCGGCAGGGCCAACATGAACAATACTTCGGAAACTTGACCTAGTGTCATTTTGCCCGTTGCATTTTCAACGCCTATTTCAGTAAGGAATGGGTTCGCATTCTGGTAGTAAAACGCCAGTGGAATACAAATAAGTACAGATGAAAGAAAAAATACAAAGAAGTTTTTGTCTTTTAACAGTGCCAACGCGTCCAAGCCAAGAATGTCGCGAATAGTTACCGCTTTACCGCTAGATTGAGGTGGCGTGTTTGGCAGTGTAAAACTGAATACGCCCAACATTAGCGAGGCAACGCTGCACAATAAGAACGTGTTTTTGAGCATACCATCGGCAATAGACTGTGCAGAATCCCATGAGAAGACATAGCTAATCATAAGGCCTGCCACAATCCAGCCGATAGTGCCCCACACACGAACTTTTCCGAACTCTTTTGACGGGTCGACCATTTGTCCGAATGACACTGAGTTAACCAAAGCAAGCGTAGGCATGTATGCAATCATGTATGCCAACACATAAGGGTAAAAGCTGGCGAAATCATTCGCTTGGTACATACAGTACATAAGCACGGCGCCAACAATGTGTAGTAAGCCGAGGATCTTTTCTGCATTAAAGAATCGGTCAGCAATAAGGCCCACAATAAAGGGGGCAATGATGGCGCCCCAACTTTGGGTTGAGAAGGCCATGCCAATTTGCCCACCGTTGGCAGACAGGGTATTCGATAGATACGTGCCTAATGTTACAAACCAGCCTCCCCAAATGAAGAACTGGAGGAACATCATCAAACTAAGGCGTAGGGTTATCATAGTTATTGTTATCCTATTGATGGCGCTTAGCGCTCAAGGCCTAAAATACGATTATTCTTCACTTCGCTTACGTCTCCACCAGCAAAGTCGTCAAACGCATATTTGCTTGGCTCGATAATGTGTGAAGCGATAAACGGTGCGCCCTCTGCTGCACCTTGCGCACTGTCTTTTAAGCAGCATTCCCACTCTAGTACTGCCCAACCTGTGAAGCCATACTGGGTAAGCTTGCTGAAAATACCTTTGAAGTCGACTTGGCCGTCGCCAAGGGAACGAAAACGTCCCGCGCGGTCTTGCCAGTCTTGATAGCCGCCGTACACACCGTTTCTACCGTTCGGATTGAACTCGGCATCTTTGACGTGAAACATTTTGATCCGGCTGTGGTAGCGGTCAATAAAGTCAAGGTAGTCAAGCTGCTGTAAAACAAAGTGACTTGGATCGAAAAGAATATTTGCTCGTGGGTGGTCATCTACAGCTTTTAAAAACTGTTCGAACGAAGCCCCATCGTGCAAGTCTTCCCCGGGATGAATTTCGTAGCATACGTCAACACCTGCATCGTCGAATGCATCGAGAATGGGTTTCCAACGCTTGGCTAATTCAGCAAAGCCTTGCTCGACTAAGCCAGCAGGACGCTGAGGCCACGGGTAAACCAAGTGCCACATTAATGCACCAGAAAAGGTAGCGTGAGCTTTCAATCCCAAGCGCTTACTGGCAATAGCCGCACATTTGAGCTGATTAATTGCCCATTCGGTTCGCTCTTGTGGCTTGCCGTGTAAGTGCGCCGGCGCAAAGTTATCGAATAACTCGTCGTAAGCGGGGTGAACCGCCACTAGCTGACCTTGTAAGTGCGTAGAAAGCTCAGTGATTTCTACGCCTGCGTCTTTACATATTTTAGCGATGTTGTCGCAGTACTCTTGGCTCTCCGCTGCTTTCTCTAAATCAAACAGACTAGGATCAGTAGGTACCTGTATTCCCTTGTAACCAAGCGACGCTGCCCACTTCGCCATATTTTCGAGCGTATCGAACGGCGCTTCTTTTCCCATGAACTGAGCAAGGAAGATAGCCGGCCCTTTTATAGGTTGTTGATTAGTAGCCATAAGCGCTCACCTTTTTCATTGTATGTTGTAATTGCATTACTGCGTTCCTTCCTGACTGACCGACTCCCATTTGGTGTCGCTGTCAGTACTGGCAAGCATGGCATCTATAAATACCATTCCGCGTATGCCTGAATTTATTCCTGGAACGCCGTCAGCTTTGCCTTTTTGATTCGCGCGTACCGCTTTAGCAAAATCGGTATACAAGTTTGCCATTGCTTCTAAGTAGCCCTCTGGGTGGCCAGCTGGAACACGACAACGTGCAGATGCAGCATCACATAACCCAACTTGACCATGGCCGGCTCTAAACACTTGATAAGGGGCATCAACAGGGCGATAGATAACGGAGTTTGGCTCCATTTGACGCCACTCCAAGCCACCTTTGTCACCGTAGACACGGATCTTCAACGCGTTTTCTTCACCGGCACAAACCTGTGAAGCAATCAACACGCCCGACGCGCCCTTTTTAGTTTTAATAAGCGCAGCGCCGTCGTCATCTAATCGGCGTCCTTCAACATGCGTGTTTAACTCGCCACATAGCGAGGTAACACTGTCGTTTAATACAAACTCAACAAGTCCAAAGGCATGAGTGCCGATGTCGCCCATTGCGCCCGTTGCGCCAGAAATTGCTGGGTCGGTACGCCACTGCGCTTGCTTATTGTGCGTTTCTTCTTCGCCAGACAACCAGCCTTGCGGATACTCAACATACACTTTTCGAATGTTGCCCAGCTTACCGCTTTCAACGAGATGACGTGCTTGCCAAACCATAGGATAACCAAGGTAGGTATGAGCCAAGCCGTATAACGACTCACTGGCGTGAATAACATCTTGAAGCTCTTTTACTTCTGCAAAGCTAACGCCTGCTGGTTTTTCACAGAAAACATGAAAGCCCGCCTTAATTGCGGCAAGTGAAATAGGTACGTGAAGATGATTAGGCGTTACGATAACCACAACCTGCATGCGCTGCTGCTCAGGTAATTTGGCTTCTTCTTCTAACATTGACTGCCAGCTATCATATGTACGCGATGTTGATACGTTCAATGCAGAAGCAGTACGCGTATTATTTTCTTCGTTGCGGCTAAATGCGCCACACACCAACTGGTAGTTCCCATCTAACCCTGCGGCATGACGATGCACGGCACCGATAAACGCGCCTTCCCCGCCTCCGATCATTCCCATTCGAATTGGTTGCATTGAAATTCCTCTGTGTGCAAACGCACTATTAGTGTTACTAATGCCACAAAATGTAACCCGTTACATTTTAATGGTCAATACAAAAAACAGCATTTTATTAATCTAAAGTTTACAAATGGCGAGGTGACACTGGGGCTTTGCTACCGTTAACAGTCTATTCCTGCACCAAATTTGGACATAACACTAGCTCAAATTTACATAAATCCTACAAATAACCTTTGACGTTTTAATGAAAGTGCGTATTCTTTTGCTTAAAATGAAAACGGTTACATATTAATTTCACGTAAATTTTGAATTCGCTACCATCGTATAGACCACACCTCTACTGGGTTAGGTTTACAATGCGCGAGTGAATTAACAAACAACAATAACGTAAATGGCAAATATTAGAGATGTAGCAGATAGTGCCGGCGTGTCGGTCGCTACCGTATCAAGAACATTGCAACAACCTGAGCGTGTTTCTCCTAAAACGCGCAATAAGGTGATGGCCGCTGTTCAGGCAGTTGGATATAAACCTAACTTAATGGCAGTTAAGTTTCGTTCGGGAAAAACGCACAATTTAGTGGTACTGGTGCCTACGGTAGCGAACGTATTTTTTGCCCGTGTTATTAGCGGTATGCAGGAAGCGGCAGCCGAACTGGGCTATTCCATTTTACTTGCCAATACGCTTGGTAATAGTGAAATAGAAAGCCATTACGCCAAGATGGTAAGTACTTCTCAGGCTGATGGGCTTATACAGTTACGTGCGCACAACCCATTTGATGCCACGATGATCAACGACAATGGCCTACTTCCCATGGTGAATGCCTGTGAGGTGATTGACGATGGCCAATATCCTGTTGTGTCGTTAGACAACCGTGCTGCAGCCAAAGCAATGACCGAGCACTTAATTTCATTAGGCCATACCCGTATAGCCATGATCAAAGGACCTAATTCAAGTCCGCTTACCCAAGAACGCTTGGTTGGATATAAAGACGCCTTAGCGCAAGCCAATATTGCCTTTGATGAGAGCTTGTTGTTCCCGGGGGATTTTACATTACAGGCCGGATACAACGCAGGGGAGACCATTAGTCACCTTGAAAGTAGACCCACCGCCGTATTTTGTGAGAACGACGAAACGGCTATTGGTGCCATGCAAGCCTTCAAGCAAGCCAACCTACATGTTCCTAATGACATATCGGTGGCAGGTTTCGATGACATTGCATTTTCAGCATTTGTGGATCCGCCGCTAACCACTATTGCCCAACCTGCAGAAGAATTTGGTAGAACGGCGGTTACGCTACTGGTGGACCTTCTTAACGGAAAAATTCGCAAGGCCCCCAAAGTTATTATGCCGTTTGAACTTATTGTGCGTGAGAGCACGGGCAAAGCTTTGGGTTAATTGATGATAGCGATGCGTCATCACCTATGTACCACTACAGAAAAGGAGCAAGCAGTGAATTTAAGTAAAACAAACTTAAGTAAAACAGCAATTTTAGACGCGGCCAGTAATATTGGCTCTGGCGTTTCAAGACGACAGTTCATTAAATATTCATCTGGTTTACTGGCGGCTATGAGCGCTCCTGCTGTTTTGGCAAGTACTAGTTCGGTTCAGGGGCATGGTAGTGATAAAGGAGCTATGATGAAGGGCATGCAAAAAAGTGCTGTTGGTCTGCAGCTTTACACGCTTAGAGATATTATGAAAGTAAGTGTGCCGGCTACGCTTAAACTGGTCGCTGATGTTGGTTATTCGGAAATGGAATTTGCAGGCTACTTTGACCATAGCGCAAAGGAAATTAAGCAACTACTTGATGACAATGGCCTTACTGCGCCTTCGGCTCATATTCAGTTAGACGCGTTCGATACTAACCTGTCACAAATTTTAGATGACGCACAAACCGTTGGTCACAAATACTTGGTAGTTCCTTGGCTTAGCGAAGCCCAACGTGGTACGGGCATTGCGCCATACCAAGCCCTTGCCGATAAGCTAAATACCATTGGTGAAGCCTGTAAGAAGGAAGGTATTACTCTTGCCTACCACAACCACGATTTCGAATTTGAAGTACGCGACGGTAAGACACCATTAGACGTGCTTATAACTCAGACCGACCCAGACCTTGTTGCCATGGAACTGGATTTATACTGGACGGTAAAAGCAGGTAAAAATCCCATTGATTACTTTAAGCAGTACCCAGGCCGCTTTAAGCTTTGGCATGTAAAAGATTTGGCTGAAGACGGCAGTTTTGCTGATGTGGGCACAGGCACGATTAACTTTAAAGAGATATTCGCGCACGGCAAGTTAGCCGGTATTGAACATAAATTTGTAGAGCGCGATCAAACCACCGACCGCATTGCCACTATTGAGCAAGGTTTTAAAGTAAGCGATCAATATAGACCGTTGTGATTCGTTTAGTGTTTGAGGCTATCTTCGTTTAAGGAGATGCGTTCTATATCTAACCGTGCTTCACAGCCGAAGATAAAGTCCCCTTGCTCTTCTCTTATCC
>Ga0208684_1001596_pt1 | contig 11871 bp, 25 predicted proteins | sample MalvireepMed_b05_FD_184245 | JGI IMG/M metagenome (GOLD analysis project Ga0208684, IMG submission 184245) | Marine viral communities from the Global Malaspina Expedition - Malaspina viral metaG DeepMed_b05 (SPAdes) (version 2) | ecosystem: Environmental > Aquatic > Marine > Oceanic | place... | reverse complement strand
TATGTTTGCATTTCCTACAGCAACTAACCCTTGCATGAACTAGAGCATTACACTCTGGACACTCCTTCTGAGGAGCTTTCCTTTTTCCTTTAGACATTTTCATAATCCTTTTTGAACGTGAGTATCCAGCCAAAAGGCCGATGCTAACATTATAACACCTATAATCCCGTTTGTCAAACTATTATTCACAAAACAGAAGAAAAAGTTTGTGAAAGTGAATAATATACATAAATCCCTACTAGTCCTCAGTTTCATTTGTATATCTTTCCATGATCTCCGTAAAAACATCTGAGTCTATCTCAAATTCTATTTCTCCATCCTCATCTATAAATACTTCAACACCACTGTCTTCCACCTGAGAGAGCTTTTGTAACCATGTAAAAAAGTCAATCATTTTTTCCATCCGGTTTGTGGCTGTTCTAAATCATTATCCTTTGTGTAATCGACGAGAATTTCCTCTCCTACCTCAATGTCCCTCAGGGAAACCAAATATTTTGTGTCCTCTCTTGTTATTATTTCACAGTTTTCATTTTTAATAGAATGATTATACTGACAATTTGGCATTAGATTTATCCATCCCATGTCTTCAATGAGAAAGTGTGTGCGTTGTATATTGGTTCCTTTTTTTATAAATTGAGCAGCAAGCAATCCAATCCCCTCTACGCTACTTGCGGCTAATTTCACCATATCGGATAGAGATGATCTGCCGTTCATCTGGTGTGACACGATGGGATGCCTAATCATTAGTTATCATCCTCAATTATAATTTCAGTTAAGTCTCGTTCAAAATGGTTTCCCAACTTTATAGCTTCCTCCCATGCTATTTTTTGGAGATCGGAACGATTGTAGTAACAGAATGATTTTCCTATTTGGTACTTGTTTTTATTGAAAGACAGTATCACTCTGTAGGAACTTTCGTACTCGTCATGTGAAATTTTGATTCTCCAGCCCACCGCTTGGATTCCTTCTCGTTATTTTTGTCTAATTATATTCCAATTCACTCCTATTTAACTAATCACTTTTTATTACACCTAATCAACACAGTCACTACATACCAAACCATCTCATAACTAACTCTAGTAGTAGTATAATGGAAAGACCTAGAAACAAAGCTGCAAAGCCAGCATATTTAGGTATTTCAGTATTGTTATCTTTCATAATGTCACCTCTCTCGAACGAAATAAGTAAAAAAATAAAACCAAAACGCAAAAACTGGGGGAATTCCCCACGCAAAACGCTGCTCAGGTGGGATTGTTGGGAACGTAACCCGCATTATAGTATACTTATCGGGATTTTCAAGTAGGAACTTTAACAGAAACCTACAGAAAGTTCCGCGCAATGTAACTGAAATTTAAAGAACTTCTACATTCTGTAGACTTTTTCCTTGAAAAGTAGTCTCGCCGTAAGTATGATATAAGTACAACGGGTATAAGAAATATTCTGTTAGATCATATAGGGTTTAAAGTTACAAGTAGTTATTACCTTTAAGTTACTGTACTATAAGGATTTTTATTAAAGAAATAGGGACTAAACATAATGATAAAACAACATGAGCTTAATCTTACTACCTATGCCTTATGGAAATTAACTGTACTTGTATTCTTTATTTTATTCTGTGTTAATGTTTCGGGAACTTTTTATGATAAATTACCGACACTCTTAATTTTTTTCCAGCTTATGGCAATTGAATCCTTGATAACTGCCCGTGCTGATGGTATAATAGAGTACAGAACCAAAGGGTGAGGCGGCATCTCTTATCTTATTAATTTATTATTTAGAGATTAGCTGAGTACCATAACTTCCTCCTAGCGAGCCGCCTTCCCTTTTTATTTTATATTAGAATGTCCTTAAGATGATTAACTCTTAGGAGTTTAGGGAAATCTTCTAATCTGTACTTCCCTGTATGGATTTGGGCATTTAAAAGTTGCCGCTTGCCTTCGGGCTTGCGGGGTGGTGGTGGGATAATACAATAATGCTCCGTAAATTCAGGATTATTATAGCAACTCCTTTTATGCTTGTTGCGGTTTTATTTAAATTACTTTTCCTGAGAATACTTCCTAAAGATTTAAGAGAAGAATCTAGTACACTTATCTAAGTCCCCAATTCTCATTCATGTCATCAGCTTCTTCCTGAGACTGTAGTGCTGCGTAAGTAACCCAAACCCCATGCGCAAATGCAGCAGCTACCTTATCGCTTTTAAAGCTCATCATTTCCCGAAGAACTAATTTAGATAAATAGGGCTGATCCTTCTTAAACTTAGCCCAAAAAGATTCTATATATTTAACTCCCTCCTCTTTGCCCTTTCCTTTAGCGGCACCCATATTTTCCAGAGTCTTCCTTATGGATTGTTCTATACCTTTCCTAACTTTTGGGATATTGCTCATAGTACTTTATTATACACCCTGCGTGTACCAACCCCACGTTTGCGTGTACCAACCTGACGGCCCTCCCTGCGTGTACCAACCTGACGGCGCAAACTCGCGTGCTATTAACCACACAAAAACCCAAGAAGAAAGTAGGGGTAAGACAATTCCCCTCTGTTTAATTATTTCTTTTTTTAAAAAAAAATCAAGTTTTAAAACTTGCGTGACTCTGGGAAAACCCGAACCGGTTCGGTAAACTCGCGTGCTTTACCTCCATCCCCAACCGCAAGAAGAAAGAAGGGGTGATACATCTCTTTCTTCCCCCACCGCAGGGGGATGTAATCAATTTGATCGCATGAAGAATCGTTCTGATCACACCCCCCTATTGGCGGGCAAGGAAAGCAATATCTCTATTATTTTACGTAAGCCCTTACCACGTAAGCCTTTACATCATTATACCATACTCATCGGCACAATCAAGGGGAAAACTTTAGGAAATCTTCATAAGTCTTTATATAGTCAGTACTTATGGCCCGTTTATTTTATTGACATAAGTCTTTATATAGCAATAACTTAGGGCGGGTCGGGCAGGCCCCCGGCGCCTAAGTCCTTATGTAGCAACAGGTTACGTCAAAAAAATATTTACAAAAAAAAGCCCTACCGCGTGTCGTTGGGAATTCCGGATAATCCGGCTCCCGTCCACTTATGAGGCGACTGCTTTTCAGTCCACCAAAGCGCGACACATACGGCAGGGCCAAGGGAGATACAGTCTATGACGCTAACGCCACAGCCTGATCTAACGCCTTTCGGCTCATCGTCCCATTCTGACCGAACCATAACGAGTCGATCCGGTTGTTAGAGTTTCGACCTTTAGTATAGTTGAGGTATTCAGTGACAGAGTTATACGCTGCCCAGTATGTTCCTCGAACCCCTACAAGATCGTTGCCCTTACCATTCTCGAATAGTTCGGTAACTTTCAGGATGATGTTTTTCGTCCGAGTCGAGATTTCATCTTCGGGCTTGTTAGCATCGAAAACGATCTTGACATACTTTTCCAAATCAGTGGAACTGATCGAACGACTAGCCAAAAAACGGTAAGCATCAGCGGTTGCTTCAAACTCTTGGTTTGCCAAATTCATGACATCCCGAACAGCTTCGACATTCTCTTTAACAAATCTGTTATGTCGAACTCGAATCAAACTAGACGCTTTACTATCTCTTGCCATAGCTTCAGTATTGGCACAAACAACTCGAATTGGAGTAAATCCAAAATGAACAGCCAATTTACCATCGTGACCGTTGGACAGAAGTGCAAACTTTGCAATCTCGTCACCTTTAACGATTTCGCTGTTTTGCTTGTTCAACTGACACAATGCCCAAATGCGTTCGCCATTCCTAAGCGAACCAGCAGTATGAATCTGCAAATCGCCCGACTCTACAAGCGGTTCAAAAATCTTGAACGCATCACGATTCTGCAACGGAGTCCAACGAGGCCCGACGATTCCAAGAATCCTATTGTCGGAAGTTCGATAAGACGCACGATGCGTAACCTTCTCCCCTTCACCAGTGAACAACGGTTTTGTGTCCACTTCCCAGTTCAAACCAGCCATTGCAAACGCATCCCAAAATGTGGTAGCGTCATCAATTTGCGTTCCCAAACCATGCCAAGGAACCTCACCAGCAAAAACCATTTTCTCTACTTCATGAGCCATATCAACTCTCCCTTAAAAAAAAACTTAAACTTCATGATCTCATTATACTATTATTATCGACAATTGCAAGCCCAGACTTGAGAAAAAATATCAGAAATAAAAAATAGTTGTAAGTCGTTGGTATCAAAGGGGTTACGGCGCGGGGGGCAGGCGGGCCGTCCCTAAGCCCTTACTATCAAAGGGTTTACGTCAAAAAAATATTTACAAAAAAAGCCCTGCCGCGTGTCGTTGGGAATTCCAGATAATCCGGCTCCCGTCCACTTATGAGGTGGCTGCTTTTCAGCCCACCAAAGTGCGACACATACGGCAGAACTTTTAGATCACGCCTCTTGACGCTGCACGTTTACCATGCGGCCATCGTAAAACGCTTTCGAGCCATCTCCGTCAATGCTGACGGTAACAAGATTCTTAGAGCGTTCACCCTTGATCTTGCCATAGGCAATGGTTTCAAACTCTAAAGGCTGTTGGGTAATGTCACGCACACCCTCAACGGTCCCTTCGTAGTTTGCTGCCTTGCTAGAGTAATCCACTAGCTGAGGATAAACGTCTTTTGACGTTTCTGATCCCTTTAGGTAACTAAACGAAACTTTATCGCCAATTGTTAAACTTGTCATACAATACTTTCCTTTATTCTGCACATAAGAAACTACAAATTATAATCCCAAAGATTATACTCACACATAAAAATCCTGACACTTATACCTCCATAGAAATACCAAAACCAAGAAGCAATTGTCCAGCTTCCATTATACCATCTGATTCCTCAATTGTCAAGAGTTCTGTCGGATGATATTCGCCTTGCTCCATATCCCAGACCACAACGGCCCCCTGTAATCTATTATCGGCATTTGACTCCATCAACTTTAACTGTTCTAACAAATCTTCATACGTCATACCTTAGCCTTTCTTTTTTTAGAGTAACTATGTTTAACCTTATTTTTACGCAACAACTTCAACGCTTCCGCTGCTTCAGTACCTTTAGGCTGTGTCCCATGAATCAACAGAGCAAAATCATCAAACTCCCAATCCGGTACGGCAGCATGAGAATCATTGTGGTCGATTTCCAGATTTCTTTCGCGTGCTTCATCTTCACTAAATACAACCACGGATTCACGGAGATTATGTTCTTCAATCAGATGATCGGAACGACCGCCACGACTAGCAGTTAAAACAAAATTGTCAATTAAGTCAGCCCATCCCTTATACTTAATCCAATACGGTAGGCTTTTAGTATAAGCATAAAATAGTTTATCGGGATTTATCATAGCAAGATTCAATGCAGCAAAAAAATAATCGCTGTTGAAAAAATCGCCACCAACATGGAAACGTAAGATACCTAAATCTTTCGGCATGTCTTGATTTAATCGGTGAATCATATCGTTCAAGTGTAAATCACGTAGCGTAGTGTAATTATGTTTTCGTCGCCTGTAAACATTAGGTAACAAAACTTCTTGACTAGCAGAAAAACAACGGAACTGAGTATCGGGACCGTCTTTGAGAACTGTTACAAGATTTCCAGCTTCACTAATTTCACCCGTTTCATATACCTTAGATAAACATTGGCTTGCAAACGGACACGACCAGCCAGACAACAAATCCAGCGAGTAGACTTTACGATCTTCTAACCATTTTTGCAATTCTGGTACGTTGTATAGTTCAGTCAGCTTTGCATTGGCAACACTAAATTCTAACATGGCATCTCCCTTTATATAGACTCCCCTATTATACTATATTTATCGGCATATTTCAAGGTCTAACTTGAGGAAAAATATCAGAAATAAAAAATAGTTGTAAGTCGTTACCACGTAAGGGTTTACGTCGCGGCGGGCAGGCCCCCGGCATCTAAGTCGTTACCAGACAAGCACTTAAGAAAAAAAAATATGTAGGACGGGAAGCCATACCATCAACAGAGACCGGTTACGGTTGCTCTGCTCCCTTCACTCTAGGAGGCTTTAACTGGGCTACTTAAAATAAAAATCGGCAGCGGGTACGATCAGGGGTCCTTCTGGTCCCCACATCGCGGCCCGCCACCGATCCACGAAAGGACGGACTAGATATTGAGTAGCGTATTGTAACGCTCTCTAGCCACGCGCTTAATATATCGTGGTTGTCCCGTGTGTAGGACTTGACCTGTCGAACAATCGACAATCTTGGCCCACTGATCCCGACTCGTGTTCTGCGTGTTAACGACGCCACGAATCTTCATAGCAAAAACATTTCCTTGCACTGCTTTCATAACTTCTCTCCTTCGTCCTTTCGGTCTTCTTCAGTAAAAATCCCCGAGGGTTCTATTTGACCCTCCACAAAGGGAAACTGATCTCCTAACGGCTCTTCTCTATCTCCATTATACATTCTTTTTCTCCACTTTCAATTCCTTTTAAAAGTTTTTCTTTCTGCTTCTTGCATTCACCAGATCTATTATTGAGCGAATTCCATTTCTGCTCTATCGTGAGCGTACCCCATCCCTTGGTTCGCTCTTCACCCTCCTCACGACGCTGCTCCTTACGACGTTTGCCGTATAACTTAGGATAGTGTTGTCTAGTGACTTTCTTACCGGTTTTTTTATCTATTTTTGTATAAGTTTCTAGTTTCATTTAAATATCCCTTTCCAATCCCGATTAAATTCGTAGTAATCGTATTGATTTTCCCAGACCGCTTCTACCTCTTTACCATTAAAAATACAATAGTGCGAATTACTAACGGGAAAACTACCAGCATAAAACTGATCGTGGTCGTATGGATTATAAACGACGGTTCCCCAATCATCCCAGAATTGTTCTTGTGGTACTTTATCAGTCACGTAACCAGACACACCAGCATGGACGTTTTTCTTATGCTCTCGCAGCACACGTTCACGGCCAGCCTTACCGACTAGATACCGGCAATCTTTAAGCAGTAGGAAATGCGTGTGATCTACAACCTTACCAGACTGACGAACCGACCAGCAGTTTTTATGCAGGTTACGATAGACGTACACTCGTTTAGCAAGATCAATGGTTTTAAGCCAATGCTTACAATACAATCTATTTCCGGCAGTAACTCGTTTCTTTTTCATATCTCTCATTATACTATTATTATCGGCAATTACAACCCCAAAACTTTAATCTTTTTCAAAAAAAAACTTGCGTGTACCAACCTCAAAAACTCGCGTGACAAACTCGCGTGCTTTACCCATTCTTTAACCCTTCAAGAAGGGGGAAGGGGTGAGACACCTCTTCCAGCGAGGCCGACCGGATTTGAACCGGCAACCACCGGATCGACAGTCCGGTACTCTAACCAATTGAGCTACGGCCCCTTTACTTATCCATTATACTATATATATCGACATTTGTCAATAGAAACTTTAATCTTTTTGTTTGATATAAATCGTTACGTGTCCATGACTTACGATATGGCAGGCAGCCCGCCGTCACGTAAGCCCTTACGTGGTATGGACTTAGAATAAACAAATAGTAGTGTGGCAAGCCTGTCCACATGATCCCTAAAGCGTCTTACCGCTTATGTCCCGTAACGGGCTACTAGGCTTTAACTGGGCTACTATCTACGAAAGGAATCCTAATCTTCCGTTGTAATTACTTTTATTTTCTTTTTCTTCAGTAGATTTTCAAAGTCGTGAGAGGTTAATGTTTGAAGATTGCCACGGACTCCCGTCAACTCAATTCCTCGTGAAGTAAAGCCAGTAACCGCAAACTCCTCACCGCTTTCATTAAACTTTATAGTATCTTTCATTCCTAACAGTTTCATTTTATTTTCCTTACGTGCCATAGTGATACTCACACCAAGAATCTGACCACGGGGCAAAGCCACAACACGGACAGGTTTTAACGTCTAGCGTTTCCATTTGGCTGATTGGTGGTTGCACTTCTATCCTTACAGAACATCCACTAAACGCAACCAGACATCCTAAGAGAAACGCCAATACACATGCTAATGCAGCTTTCTTTTGGTTATCGTTCATTCTTCTTCCTCCACATCTAATTCCATAACTGAAGCAAATGTTTGATTCAGTCGATACAGCTTATCTTCATTTACATTATACTCTATGTCACGACCCTTGTCAACATCATTCCGATACTTATTAAGAATGTCGATACGCTCTTGACTACCGTGTTGAATAACACCGTCAGAAATTACAACAGATTTATTTCTTGGGTCAGTGTTTACAGTCGGAGTAACTTCTTTATTGTAGATACGTTCGACACGCTCTAACGTAGAACCACCCTCACGGTTATCGTGATATCGTTCCGGCAGAATGTTATTAGGAACCCAAATACATTCTAAAACTGTTTGCTCTGCTTTTTTCCAATCAATCATGACCATGCCTCATTCATTTCATTAGCTTCTATTTGTGCCTTGATAGCTTTAAAGGCAACTCCAGCTAGACAGAAGGATGCCATAAGAATCATCTCTTGACAAACTGCCAAGGGTATTTCTTCCACCGGTTCTGATAGTGGATCAAGAAATGGTTTCAGCAAAGAAGTCAACGCAGCATATAATGCGGGTTGCTCCACCTTCATTTCCAGCATTGTCGTTGCTGCGAAAATTTCAGGGTGGGCCTGAACAGCCTTCTCAACTACGGCGTGCAAACATTCCTCAGTAATTCGTGGTATCGTCATTTCCTTTTCCTTTCGTGAATCTTCTACTCTTTATATCGTCCATTTTACCATACAAACTTTAGTTTGTCAAGAGTTTTTTTCATTTTTCCATTTTTCAAATATCAGGTCTCCATTTTTACTAAGAAGCTCATCTCGCAGTTTCACGACAACCGCTTGTAGCTCTCGAATTTCCAGAGCTTGGGCTTTGATAAGTTGGATCGTGTCAAGTTTGAGTTTGACGGTTTCTTCCGTTACCTGCCCGCTTGCAATGTCTTTCGGGATTATCTTTTCTAGTCCTGCAATAATATCTTTAGTTGGGATTTCCATAATTTTTCCTTTCGTGTTATGCTCCCATTATATAGTTATTATCGGCATTTGTCAAGGGCAAACTTTAGATTTTCTGCAAAATAACAAGAGAAATTCTTTGTCATAAGTCGTGGTGTGGTAACAGGTTACGTGGGGGCCGGCTGCCCGCCCCGACGCAAGTACTTACATATCAACGACTTAGGGTGACTGAAGGGACTCGAACCCACAACCTTCGGATAGACAATCCGATGCACTAACCAGTTGTGCTACGGCTCCAGTATTATTCTTCGCTATAGGTGCCATCATACGGGCTAGGCTCATAATCTTCGTAATCACCATACGCACCATAATAATCGACCGGCTCATCATAGTCAGGGAAGTAATCTCTCGAATCTTCAATGATGTCTATTTCAATTGAGGAATGATTTGTGGACAATTCGCCCAGAGAATCTTCATCGCTCTCGTAACCTTCGGGGGGACCGAGAAGAAAATCGTCACATTCCTGCATCACCTCAACCATTTCGTTAAGTTCTTTGTCTGTAAGTTTCATTTTTATTTTCCTTCGTTAAAAAAATTAGGGCGACCTCAATTAGCCGAGGAGCTTTCCCCTTTGTTGCTTTCATTATACTATTATTATCGGCACTTGTCAAGGGTAATCTTTAATCTTTTTTTAGATTTTTTCCCACTCATAACCAGCGGCTGGCATGATCTCATTAAGATCAGTAGTCCGGCTGATGACGTGCGGTTTAATTTCTGACATTGACACGGTTCCAATTTCATCCTCAAAGCCCATCACAAGAGCATATCTAATATCGGCGTTTGGTATCGAATCCTCATCCTCAGTAGCGAGAATATAATATTCCCACATGTTACGCAGGATAATATGTTCAACCACATCCAGCTTCAAATTGCCTTTACTCATTTTTCTCATTTCAATTTTCCTTTCGTTGATTGTCCTATCTCTTATATCGTCAATTATAGCACACAAACTTTAGTTTGTCAATAGATTTTAAGAAAAAAACAACGAATATTTTTAGACGTAAGTCCTTTGGTAGTAATGGTTTACGTCGGGGCGGGCAGCCCCCCGCCACCTAAGTCATTGGCATCACTGGATTTAGGGGAAACTATTTCCGAAGTAGCCTACCAAGCAAGCCCCTTGACTGTCCCCGCTTGGCATGCCGTCGCTCCGCCTCTCTGTTCGCTTCACGCTGATAAAATTTCATTATTTCTAATTGGGTCATTCGTCTTGTTCTCAATTTTCTTCATCCTCATCAGGAAACATATTGTCAAAGCACGGGCCGCATGTCCCGCTGATAAGCAGCTCACGCTCATCGACGGTCAAGTAAGGCATTGCGTTTTGAATGTACTCGCCATGCTTCCATGCCCTAAGATCCATTTTCTTCACAAGCACGGTTTGACTATCGCCACACTTTATGCAGCGAGAAACAACGGCGGTATTACGTCCAGTTGCAGCTACCATTATTCTACCTCCGCTTCTTCATCTCTTTTGGCCTGTGCCTTTTTGATCATCTCATCATCATACTCTACAATCTCACTTGTCATCTTATCACACAGACTTCGAGCAATTTCGATAGGGAGTTCAATTTCAAGAGTGACATATACGCCGTTCTTATCATAGTCGTTCAGCGTAATTTCAAGTGTCTTAGAGTAACTGGAAACAAAACAGGATTTGCTGGTTTCATCACCCAAAACGTAACTGGTTCGCGATGTTCTTTTTTCTTTCATTTTCTTTTCCTCTCTAAAATAATTAAACTCCAGTGGACTCGGCGGGAGTCGAACCCGCGTCCCCGACTGTGCGTTCGCACGCCTTACAGTAGGTCGATACCAAAATCAAGCCCAATCAATGTAATTCCTCGTCGTAATCCTCACGACGCTCATTCCAATCATCATCAGACAATTCAATTTCCGCATTTAGCTCCGCATTAACTTCATCCCAGTCAAGCATCCCGTCCATCGCATCAAGTTGAATTTCAAGCTCGTCGTAAAATTCACCCGCTGCTTCGAGATCCTCGTCAGAGATCCTCTCATCAACAAACTCATCGCATTGGATTTCAGCGTCGAAGTCGTTAAATTTAAATGTCATTTTCAATTTCCTTTCGTGGATTTCCTATTATCTTATATCGTCAATTGTACCATCTGAACTTTAATTTGTCAAGTTAAATCAAGGAACTTTCCGTCTTTTTTTATGATTAGTTCGTCCAGTGGTAACCACCCAAACCATCCACCCAGTTCTGCACCTCTTTCGACTGCACCATGCTGTCGGCCAGTGCTTTTGAACAACCCACATTTTTTTCCACCCATGCAATCAGGGTGACTTATTTTGTCAAGCCACATCGTTGACGCCATAGCGTGACCGGCACGGTTTTTAGTCCGCTGGCTTGCCTTTTCAGAATGAGCTTTTACTGTTACTAACATTGATTCCATAACTTTCCCTTTCGTGTTATACTCCCATTATAATATTATTATCGGCATTTGTCAAGGGCAAACTTTAGATTTTCTATAAAAAAACAGAAGAATTTTGTTGACGTAAGCTGTTGCTACCAAAGGACTTACGTCGCGGCGGGCAGCCCCCCACTACCTAAGTCGTTACGCACCAACGGTTTAGCCAAAAGTTTTTTTGCTCTTGTAAAAACTTGCGTGCGTCTTGCGTGCCGAACCGGTTCGGCAAACTCGCGTGCGTTGTTCTTGTCTTAACCCTTTAGAAAGCCAGTAGGGGTGGGACACTTGTACGGGGCGGAGCTTGCGAGAACCCTCTCGCCATTGTACCCCAGTTTAGTAGCTTGCTCCGCGTGGGGAATGTAGGTAGACGTGACTGGGATTTTCACCCAGTGAGACTGGCAATTGATTATCACGGCTAGTCAACCGATTCAGAAA
>Ga0208684_1001595_pt1 | contig 11872 bp, 18 predicted proteins | sample MalvireepMed_b05_FD_184245 | JGI IMG/M metagenome (GOLD analysis project Ga0208684, IMG submission 184245) | Marine viral communities from the Global Malaspina Expedition - Malaspina viral metaG DeepMed_b05 (SPAdes) (version 2) | ecosystem: Environmental > Aquatic > Marine > Oceanic | place... | reverse complement strand
TCCATGTCCCCTGAATACTTGTTAAATTTATCCCCACATTCTATACAGGTTATTTCAATCATTAAATTTACCATTGCGTGAAGCATTTAATTCAGCCTGAAGGTTTTCAGCTTGATATTTCCAGCTTTCTACTAATTCTGTTAACCTTTTAGTATTGGCTTGTTGCATTAAATTTATCATAAATGATACACCAGCTATAAAGCCGAGTAGTATTACTGCTACCCCACTTATGTCAACAGTTGAAGTTAATATTTCATGTATATATCCGCTCATATTACCTCCGAGGTTATGTTCTGCCCATCCTTCAATACTTTATAGCATTCTGGATCGGCTGTTTTGTAATGATCAAGTTTCCAAGTAATATTTTCTTTTAATTCCCTAAGTGTGTTGCCAGCTACATCAACTATATAAAAACAATCTGAATTCTCGCAGCGAATAAAAGCCTGGTATTTAGATGACATCCTGACTCTCGTTTGTCATATTTTCTAATAATGGTTTGGTGAATAAATAGGCCTCCACCGGGTAGCCTTTTTTATATTCTCGTTTTGTTAATTCAGCCTTTTCTTTAACCTGTGACAGGTCTATAAAATAAGGTCCATTTTGTTTATCTTTTGAAAAATAAACTTTCACAGTTTTGAAACCATCCAGCCAATAACTAACCAATCTATCTCTTTTAATCGTTATATAAGGATCCCTACGATCCCTATAAACCATTCTGACCATTTCAAACTTTTTTACTGGTATCTTCATCATCTATTACCTCATAACGAATTCCCATTCGTTCAGCTTTTTTTAAAGTGTACATTTGTAAAGTGTATAATATTCTCCAACTTTGATCTTCTTCTAATATAAAACGGTACTTCTTTAAGGTTTCTTCACTCATTTGTAATTCTCATTGCTACATCTTCAATAGTTACTATTTCATCTACAATTTTTGAAATCTCATTTAAAAATTCATTACCATCTTTTACTGTATTGCAGCCACCTTCAGTATAATACCAAATTAATGATGCCTTTTTCTTTAATTCATGGATAGTTACTGGTCGAACTCTATACAATGATTGGGACTGTATCTTTACCTTGGACGGTTTAGATACAGCCCCTTGAAGCGATGCACATTTTTTCGGCTTTAGGGAATCCACCTGCAGCTTATCGGCTGGTTTTGTCCTGCCCCGTATGGAGGGTATTTTATGTGTTACATCGCTCATACTATTCCAATGTTTCTTGTTTTTATTAAAATTCCATCCAGATGATCAGTTTCGTGCTGTATTATTATTGACTCTAACCATTCAAAAGTTTCAATATGTTTATCAAAATTTACATCACGGTATTCAACATCAATCTTTGAATATCTTTCTACTTCATATTCCTTACCCGGAATGGATAGACACCCTTCAACGTGATTTATTTTGTTGCCGTAGTATTGGACTATTACAGGGTTAATAAAAGTTTTCCAATTCCTGCCCATAGTTATTGAGAATATTCGTTTCTGGATCCCAACTTGGTTGGCTGCAATGCCTACCCCGTCTTTTCTATGGGGAATGCTTCTGACTAGAAACTTCTGAGTATGATCTATATAATTATCTTGTGTTAGGGGCAAACTTGGTTCAGTAAGTGTGGAATTTGGTACTATTAAAATCACATTAAAACTTCCTTTGTCCAACTATTGTATTCCATTATTTACCCTCCGCTTTAATTACTAATTCGTCTAATTCCTTTTTCCATTCTTCTAACTTTTCATGATCCCATCCAAGTCTTGTTGGGATACTTTCACAGTGATTCAACAATTCACCAAAGCAGTATGATAATGATTTTACTTGTTTAAGCAATTCAGGGAACTGATTGAGCATTAATTCAAATTCCCTTTCTACTTCTAGGTGGGTTTCTTCTGATTCGTATCCTAATTTGCCACTATTATCAAGGTAGGGTTGGAATCCTTCTTCAAACATCGAATGAATTAAATCTGTGTGTTTCAATTTGAGCTCCTATATACACTGACAGAGGCTGATGATACTGATTGGCCAGGAAGGCCAGAAAAGTAACCCCTGTCAGTGCTAAGTCTAGTATTTTTCAGTATCATCATGTCTAAAGGTATAACAAAAACACCAAAAAAGAAACAAAATAATTATATCACACTGAGCATTAAATCCCTGTGTAGGCTTAGACTATATCTAAATAAGAATAATAACGCCTTTAAGGGGCAAATACGGAGCAAATAAACGTATTATAGGGCTATTAGAACTCTTCTTCAATTCTCATAGAAACATTCCAAAAGTCATTTGCCACTTGAGTCATGTCTAGAGAATTGTTCGCAAATCTAGCTAAAATATGTTCACTCTCAGCATCATTGCCCTCTGAAGATTTGTCAATACTGAAGATGAACGGCAAACCTGGCCCATTCGTTTTGTTCCATATATCAGCGACAACAGAATCATCAGTTGTTGATATTGAGTCATATTCTGCTGGCATTAAATCTGATGAATCCATATAAGAAAAATTCAGGTCATAGATTATTCTGCCACCATATACGTGACCTTGTTCTGACGCAACGCTAAAAGGAGAACTTGTTGTGGATGTTGCAGTTCTTCCAGAACTAACCATGTTAGAATATCTCTTACCCCCAATGGATTCTTGAACATTTACATTATCGAAAGCTATGGATCTGGTTACTGATAAATCTGGAGAATGGGGCATCTCATAAATCTCACCCAAGCAGATGTTTCCCACAAACAGGTCTGTAGATCCCCAAGTTCCATCTGTAGCAACTCCCGTATTTGAGGCTCCCTCAAATTGTATTCCCCAATATCTATTAGTTTGTTCTGCAAATCTCACGATTGTACTTCCATCTGTTGCTGGTTCAATGACAACGCTTTTATCATTAGACGCGGCTGTTGTAGTATCTCCATTAACTACTTCAGTAACAGTATCATTTGCCCACGTAATATCGCCCGTATCCGCATTTGCACCATCTACTGCGGTAACATCAGTTGATTCATCACCTGCAAATATTCTAATTTTTCCAACAGCAGTTGCCAAATTATGATTTAATATCGCTATGTAGCTTACCCTAACCGTTCCTCCAGTATTGATCGTAATTAATACATGGGCATCTGTATCGGCACTGGTATCAAAGGTAACTTTATTTAATGGATTCATGTCAAATAATTCTGCCTCTGATCCTGTCGTAAATGTTCCCATTAAAGTATTCCCGGCATGGGTTGCCGTTACATCAAAATTACCATTTTGTGCTGCACCTCTACTCAACTGATAACTTATGTGATCTACGTAGAAACGAGGAGTGCCGATGTCTTGATTTGCCATATTTTAAACCTCTCTTGCTGTAATAATTAACTTACCAGGACTTCTGCTAGTCTTAGTTATAATAAAATCCTTACCTGACCACGCACCGCCACCGGGGTCTACTGGCATAGTACCAAAATCAATAATGTCACCTGTCTCTATAAAAGATAGGGATGGATTTATTAATTCAAAATTGACAGTTAATTTTATAACACCAAATAATTTCTGCCTATAAGTTGCCCAATCATCATTTCTAGCAGAACCACCTGATACGCTTGCCACTAATGCTTTTAGTGATACATTGATTATGTTTTCATTGGTAGCAAAATTATAATCCGTTCTGTTGCTTGATGTCTGAGTTGCCTGACTTCGGTACTCACCACTTTTTGCAGGATGAGGGTCGGAATTGACAATATGCTTTGTTTCAAGCTCATCAAAATTTACTTCATCTATTGTAAAGCTGGACATATCATTCTGTGTAATAGTGGCTGCCGATGAAGGGCTATCTGCTATAAATATATATTTTCCCGCAGCTCGCTCATATAAATATATAAACTGGCCTTCATATTGTAACATCTCTAATAACTTCTTTATGGGCATTTGTTTGTTCTGCCAATACCTAATAGTCCAAGCATTCGGTGATCCAGTTCGCTCTGTATCTAAAGCACTCCAATTTGTAGGGGTATCAGTCAAGCCAAGAGCCCCATGTAATAAACTACGATGTGCTTCGTGGATATTAGCCACGCCACCGCTTGTATAATTTTTAACATCTGGCCCTACATCAACATATACTGCTCTTAATTTATCTTCATTCTGGACGTTTGATATCGTAATTTCATAAGCATCAAGATTTACTGCTCCTATTCCGCCAGAAGTTTCCTCCTCCTCCTCAATTTCAGCGGTTAATTTGAGATCGACATAAGCCGTAGATTCTGTAGTAAAGAGAGTGAGCGTTTGATCTGATCCAGTATTTGCTGTATGTGCAGAACTGTCTTTAGAATCAGCCGCTGTCGAAAGATTGGCTGTAAGCTCGAGACTCGCAACGTCTGTAGCTTTAGAATAGCTAGATATTCTATATGTCATAACAATCTGAGCCCCCACCCCTGTCTCTGGTATAACATATCGTTGTATGTGGATCCTGGTCTGGCTTGTACTAATGTTCTCCGTCCATGCATAAGTTCCGGCGTTTCCAGTGTTTAAATCATAAGATTGAGCAATGTTTGTTTCTGTCCAGCCCGTCTGTGACGAAGTTTGAGAGTCTGAGGTAGGTGTCGAAAAGAATTTATATTCTCCATTTACGCTGACAGTAAGAGTTTCAACTGATCCAGTGGTTGTAGTGGCTGTTGATGCAGTTGTGAAAGGAACAAAGCCATCCCGAGTAGGTATATATTGAGAAGTTTTAGAAAATGATGAATCAGATGTTACACCAGTTGTAAAAAAGGCATTGGCAGCCGTTGCCTTGGTAAATGGTACTGGTCTCCAATTATCAGTTCCCGTTCCTGCATAACCGCTGTCATTTCCAGTAAATGTGCCAAACGATAAAGGGGCTAAAACCTTTTCTACAGAATATGTGTCTGGATAATCGACACGATCCCAAGGCGTATAAGATTTAATAGACAGGCTTATTTTATCCACTCCGTGTTTTATTCCATGCAATCTACCAGTATATATATGCAAGCAGTTAGACAGCGAACTACTCCCATTTAATTGGATATATACTCGTACATCTTTATTTAAATATGTTCTTGTGCCAGATAATAATTCAGCAGAAAAATCATCACCTTGGAAAGTGAAATTAACGAAATCTAGCGATATATTGCTTACTTTCCCGGTTGATCTTCGTAAATCAATGGATGATCTAATTGAAGGTGGTCTAGTAACTGCCCCCCTATAAAAAACATTATCAACGGTTGTATCAGCTCCAGATATTGCTGTAAAGTTATTCCAGTATATTTCATCATTATTTTCATGTGCTTCAGCACTCGTTCCCATCTGGGCTCGGACAACATTGATAAGGTTTCCTCCATTAACTGACGTACCTGTAATTTTGACAATCTCAGATTCAATTTTTACATAATCATTAACAGCAAATACTGTATTATCATCTACCGCGATTGAAGTGACTGATGTATTACAATCAGCAGTTAATAAATTAGCAGCACCACCATCTTGTAAAACAGCATCCCAACCGCCCTCACCTTCTCCTTGGGCGTCCCCATTAAAATAGCCTAACTGGATTAACCAGTTTTCTTGAATATTGCCAGCTTTTGCAGCGTTAGAATAAAAAGTGGGAAAGGTTAAGCTCATGCAAGATCAAGCCTTCTGGCCCTTTCAATAGCAGGGATAATCGTATCAATCACAGTTTCATCAACTAATGGGGCAGAGATATTAATTGTAATACTACTTTTTCCTGATCCTTGTTCACTAGGAGTGACTGTTACCCTTTCTCTTCCTGATGGATTATCCCCTACCATTATCATTTGTGGGCCTGAAGTAATAAAGTCACCACCTTGAGCAAATGATGCTAACCCTTTATCAATCAGTTTTGCTGTAGCAGCACCAGCTCCAGCAGCTAATACCAGATTAATTGGAAAAGGAACATTCTTTAAAATACTGGCAATCAACCCAGCAGCAGCTTCCATAGATTCGGCCCGAACTACTGCCTTCATAGCATCCTCTGCTGACCCCTGAACTAAGGCGGCTTGTTTTAATTCGGTCTGGAGTAGTTTTAATTTATCTTCTTTGGCCTTCTTTCCTGCTTCTTCTGCCTTTACATTTAACCCTAAACCTTCAGCAAGTTCTGGATACATCTCTTTTATAACATCCATCCATTCAGCTTCCTGGGCTTTCAGATCGACTATTTTTTGTTGTTTTTCTATAAAATCATCAAAAACGCTTGTATCCATAGGGATTATTTCAGGCTTTGCTGCTTCTTCTTCTGTAAGTATTATTGATTCTTTTCTCTCCTTATTTAATTCCATTAGCTCAGCTCTCATGTTTGCCACAGCTAACATTTCAACTCCTTTTTGCTTAACCACTGAATTGCCTTGTGCTAGAGCTCTTTTTCTAAGTGTTTCTTCATTCCCTAATATCTCAAGTCGGTACTCTATTTGATTGGTAAGTTCTTTTACTTCCTCACTTAATTCTTTTGTCTGTTCACTTTCAGCTTTTGTTGATGGTTTTGTTCCTTCGACTTTATGTAACCAATCCCCCCACCATTTAGCCAATCCTTCTACGTCTTTTGCCAGTTCGATCACTACAGGTGAAAGTAATGTACCGATTGCTTCACCCGCATCCCCAACCGCATTTTCCATCTGCTGTAAAGCACCAGCCATTGTATCAGCTTGAGCCCTGGCCTGTCCACCGAATAGTCTGGCAACATTATTAGTAAGTGATTCTAATCTTTCCGTTGATCCAACCGCACCTTCAACTTGAATTCCATATCTGGACATGGCATTCGTAGAAGAACCCAAAGTCTTTGCAACAAGATCACCAGCAGCTTTTAAATCCATCCCCATTGCCACTGCCATATCAAGAGTGGCTTCTGTTGCCAGTTTGATTTGATCTTCGTTTTTAATAAAAGCAGCAAGACTCGCCTGAACACCTATTATAGCTTCATCCCCAAAGGTGGTGACCTGTTGTAGTGCAGAAGCGTGTTTTAATAGTGCCTGTGATGTACCACCTAATGCAACAGCTAATTTCTTTTCAGCTTGCTCTTGAATCCCGGCTAAATTTATCGCTTCCTTAAATCCAGATAATAATGCCCTAGCTCCAAAGAATCCGGCAGCAGCCAATCCAGCAGATTTGGCTAATCCTTTTAATCTTTTATCAACACCACCAAGTGCTTGACCGGCTTTTTTTGCTCCTTTAGCCCTTACTTCTACATCAATTCTCTTAGCCATTTTCTCTCTCGTACTTTGCTATATTATTTAATTCATTTTCTATAATGGTAAAGCAGTCTAATCGGTGAGCTGAAACATCGTCTATTGTACCCAAAGATACATTAAACCTGGTCACATAATTATATTCCTGTATCATGTCCCACATCCAAGGATCAATAAGATGGTTACAGTCAGCGAATAAAGGAACAAGAAGATAAAGATATTGGCCCGTAGGCCATTTCTTATTCTGTTCCTCAAGAAGATCGACCTCATTTAATATGTCCTCCACACTTTCAAACTGCCTCCTCTTATTTGTGACCGGGGATTGAGCTGTATAAGGTCGAAAACGACCATTAGGGAGGGCTTTGTATATATCAGGCGGTTCCGGTGTAGATTTCGCCCAGCACCAAACCGCAAGGCTCAACCCCCGGCTTTTTTTTTAGATACTTTCTGGTAATCAAGAAAAATTGCCTGCAAAAGTGTATCTGTTTCTGTCATGCTAATACCATCAAAATCGCTATCCTTCAATCCAGACATCTTTTCGATTTCATTTAATAGTATCTTATATGCCTTGACATCCTGCTTACCACTTATCCAAACTTCCATATTAAGAAAGTGTAGATCCCTACGTTCCTGCCTTGTGCAATCATTGACATTCCACTCTTTCTTCAGTGATTTTACAATCATTTAGCCTCCCTGTTATTTCTATGTGGTCCATGCAGTTATCGCTTCTCCAGCATAGTTTGTAATCTGTACTGCTTCATTTCCATCACCAGTACCAGTTGAAACACCTTCAAATCCAAGCGTGTGAAATATACCGCTTTCACTTAGATCCTGACCAACTTCTGTGTATTGAACATTTAGAACTATATTCATTTCACCGACAGCCGATACAGTTCCATCACCGATTTTAATCGTTAATGTTTCTGTACTTCCAGCCAGGAAGTCTTGTAAGACATTCATACCACCACCGTAATCAAAGTTTGCATCATATTTGATTGATATAGAACCCGTAACAGCATATTCAGGGAGAGCAATGTATTCTGCATCACCATCAGAATTTCCTCCTGAACTTCTATTCGCTCCATTTGATATAGATAATGAAAAGTTATTGAAAACAAGTGTGCTTCCATCTGTATCATCATCAACTGTGAGGAACTTTGCCGAGATATCATTCATAGAGAAATAAGTCGTTTCAGGTGCAACCCATGTACCGCCTGAAAAGTCCTGTTCTACTGCTGATGTTGTCTGGGAGTTGCCAGTGTTCATAAAGCTATGTCCTGAGTAAAAATTTCCACTCAATGACATTTGATTATTATTAGAACCCGAGGCCATTGTCATCGTCAAATCACTAAGTAAACAACCATTGATTCTGATACCTTCCCCGGCTGTTCCTGTATCGTAAGCCAGTTGTACTGTATGGGGTATTTGGGATGATATAGTCCCACCAACTGATGAAAGCATGGATCCTTGCCCACCTATTTCATGTGTTATTACACTGCTTGAATGCGATGCTTCCTGACATACTAATCCCAACATCTGCGATGTTAGTTTTGGTGTTGCCAGCATATCAAAAGGCATGGTAACTGTTCCACCCCTTCCACTTGCTGCTATAAATGTATCTGTACTTTTTTTAACTAATCCTGCACCTGATAATAACCTTGATTCCCTTACTCTGCTTATAGTTGGGGGAACTGCTTGCACCACAGGTAATTTTCTGTAGTTTTTACCGTCTGCACCAGAGCTGTCAAGAGAAACACCATAAGAAGTTTCTCCCAATATACCTACTCGAGGTGTAGAAGGGGCTAAGACCGTTGCGGATACTGCTTCTACTGCCATTTCTTACTCCTTTGGTTTTTGTTGTAATTTTTTAATTAATCCCATGCTCATCATCTGATCTGCTGCATCCTTTTTTAATTCCGCTGATTTGCCTTCTTTCAGAAGATTAAATTCCTTCTTTGAGCATGGAACGGAATTAATAGATATTCCATTTAAAGATTTCTTTGCTTTGTATTTCATTATATAACCTCTGTGACTACGCAATTAAATGTCATTAATGCCCTCAGTAGAGATGCATCATCTTCATCCCTTTCATGTTCCACTGAAACGATATTCCCGGAATGCCATTTATAACTGCCTGAAGATGTATAGGCTGAATTATTAATGATCAATCTTTTCACGTGCTCTGCTTTCTGGGATAGTTGTTTAAAAGTATGCCTTCCATATCTTCCACCGCTTTTCAACTGATAGCTTATTAAAATATTGTACTCCCTGGATTGTCCTCCGCTTAATTGTTCAACCAGTTCATCACTCTGTGGTAAAATTAAAAAGGATTGAGGAGGCACGTGCTGATCGTATCTAACAGGAATTTTAAACTCATCGCTTAGAAGCGTATTGATACTATCTATAACCCGGTCATACTGTACGTTTTCAAATGATTGACTCAAGCCCCAATCCAGCCCTTCTGTTTCCCAGGTGTGGGGGTTGTTGCCCCAAATAAACTTACCAAGATCAACAACGTACATTTAAATCCTCGCATTGTAAGCATACTTTATTGCTGATGTGGATTGATCAAGGTACTCAGGTGCAGATACTTCCAGTTCCCATTCATCGTTTGAAGAATAAACCCCAGGGGCAAATCTTACTTCCATTCCATGACCTACAGGCTGAAAGGACCCATCCATAATCGTAGCACTCTGGGTTTCGTTAATTTTCAATCCAGTATCGTTTCCAGTGTAACTGGTATATTTCACAGTTGACGCACTGCCCACTGTTAGGGTCCCTGATGTCGTTATCAGAATTTTAATCAGATCCCATTCTGTTGAAGGAACACCGCGAACCGCCATTATCCCGCCTGTACTTGATCCCCCGTAGGTTATCTCTCTCAATATACCTTTCACTGCATCGCCAGAATCCTCCTGGTAAAGATCAATCTCACCGCGATTTATTTTATCGGCCCAGCCAGTTCCATCTATGTTTGAAACTTTACCGTATAATTCATCTGCTAATTCTTTGTTGTAAGGGTTCACCAGGAAGTAACAAGCAAGATGTGCAGCGATCATTACAATAATTTCAGGGAAGTCATTTGCTACACTTGACTGCATTCCAACACCCTTGCGAGGATATATCGGCTTAGATAATAAATTCCGCGTGAAATCACTGCCTCGTTTTCTTACCTCTGTAATAAGGTCGGTAAAATCTCTTCCGGCTTCAAATATTATACTGTTTAAAGCCGAGGCACTAGATGATGATAAAAAGAATTCTAAATTATCATCAGCCTCAATATACCGCCATTGATTATTTGAAGATGGTTCAGATCCTTGTTCTGCTCCTAAATCTTGTCCATCTTTGAACAAAATTTTCGTATATCCTGAGTTATGTAATTCGTAAAGATTCGATGTACCAGATGCTACCCAGTTGGTCATCAATACCCTTTTAGTATCGTACTCATCTATTGATGGAAGTACGAATTGCAAATCCCCTTGCGAGCAATATGTTGCTTCTACTGTACTCATTTCATTTCCTTATGCTTGCCCCATAAAATCACTTTTATCTATTGGGCTAATTTTAATTCTCTGTATTCGCCATAACAATTCAGCGACCATTCCCATTTGCCTGGATGACAAACTCACCAGGTCGGAAAACTTTATTTCATCAGCTATTTCTTGCAGTCTTTCAATAGTATTGAATATATCCAGTTCTTCAAAATCATCATCTTTTGCTCTATGATATAGGGTTTTCATATCTCTTTACCCCAGACCGTTGTCTTGCCTTTTATAATCTCAACTGTATCTAAACGAAAATTCCCATTAGGAAACCAATCAATAATTCCAAAGGCGTGCTGCCAGTTGTGTAACCGACCCCTCAGCCACCTGTTCTGTTCCCTGCTCATGTCCTTGAGACAGCCCATAGACCAAGCACCGATTGTACCACCAAGTTTTGTAAGCGTATGGCGTTGTACATCGTGAGTGTGGCCATAAATAATGTTTTCCCCATAAGATTCAAGATGCTTCTTTGCATGATAGACTGTTGCATAAGCCCCATGAATGAATGTGGCCTTGCCAAGTTTAACTGGATGGTTATATCCGTAATACTTGTATCCTCTTTCATCCCATTTACACGCTTTCCTGAAAGTGTAATCTTTCATATATGGGTAACGCTCTACAAAAAAGTCTAACCATTCATCGTGATTCCCGCTTAGTATGTATCTGTTCTTGCATTTTATTTTATCTAAAACTCTATCAAATTGATCAATTCCATCATTAACTTGTCTGATCTCTTCATCAATTAAAGGCAGTTGAAATTCTAACGGAGGTCTTTTGATCTTCTTGTATTTCCACGAACTCACCGAGCTCCATTCTCCCACATCCCCCAGGTTTATGAATGTGTCTGGTTTTATTATCTTTATTGCTTTTAAAACCACATCCACAGCGTTTTGATCGTGCAGTGGAAAATGCTGATCTGGAATTATTATCCCTCGTTTTCGTTTCATAAGCCTCCCTCATTTTATTAACTCAAGCCAATGTTCATGTGTAGCCTTACCCTGTTCAGTATTGTAATACTTCTTATAATAAAGCCACTGCTCGTCTAAAGTCTTTGGTAAAGGTTTAGGCACTCTTCTATAGTGCAAGCGTACAAACGAGATCATCGCGGATATGTTCGTTTCTAATATCCAGGCCCAATCTTTCTCC
>Ga0208684_1001593_pt1 | contig 11874 bp, 15 predicted proteins | sample MalvireepMed_b05_FD_184245 | JGI IMG/M metagenome (GOLD analysis project Ga0208684, IMG submission 184245) | Marine viral communities from the Global Malaspina Expedition - Malaspina viral metaG DeepMed_b05 (SPAdes) (version 2) | ecosystem: Environmental > Aquatic > Marine > Oceanic | place... | reverse complement strand
GCTTTGGTTTGATCAAAGCCATATCCATTCATAGCATGTGACATAGCATTGTTTTGTACCATTGCTGTTTGTTGTTGAGCATATGCATACTCATATTGAGCGCGCATCTGCTTTTCTCTGTTTTCGTCCTTTTCTTCAAGATAACCCATGTAATCGTCTTGATATCTCTCCTTCTCTAAACGATATTTGAAAGATGTACTCTCAGGATCGTTATACGCATCGACCTCGCTGTAGTTGACTGGTTTTGTTGGTTTGACGGGTTGCTTCAACGAATCCTCTTGAACTCCCGCTTGTTGCTGGGGTTGTCCATTAGGTTGTCCGCTGGAGACCGTTGACTGCTGCTGCTGTGCTAAACTTCTATAATAATCAAGTTCTTGCTGTGCATTCGATAGTTCGCTCTTTACCTTGTCTGCCTGACTTTGCCAATACTCAAACCTACTCGAGTCTTCTTTTGCAGGATGTTCTTCAGGACTTTGTGTGCTCTCAGCCTGTTGTCCTTCTACAGGCGTTTCACTGATCATCGGTTGGTTTACGTCTACATCGAAACTCTCTGGTTTCATTGCATCTCCTGCTGGTACTTCAGCATCCATCAAAGGGATGTTTGCTTGTTCCACCTCGTAACCATACGGTGTTTTATCAGGTTCTATTGCTGCACTTTGTGTTTCAGCCATTATTCACTCCTTGCGATTTGGTTATTTCAGCAACCGCTGTTATTCTTTTAAGCCTACTTGTTTGTCAACTGACTTTGTTACTTCCTTAACTTCTTCTTTAAGTTTAGCAAGTTCATCAGATGCTCTCGACTTGTACAGCTGTGTAGCCATTTCAGCCTTTGCTTCTGCCTTAGCCAGTTTCTTTTCAAATTCCTTAACTTCAACTCTCTTCCTGTCATGGACAGATTCACGCTGTGCAGTTTGCAGATCGCCTTTTAATTTTTTGATCTGATCTTCCTGCTGCTGAACCTGCTGCATGAGTTTCTGCATTTGTCCAGCTCTTTCAAGTACGCCTTCCATATCAGCAACGTCAGTTTGTTTTAAAACTTCAATTTGATCAATGAGACCACTCTTAAAGAGCTCCATATAGTATTCAAACCTAGCCCATCGGTTAGATGGTAGAGTTGAGCCAGAAACGACGATAATATCATATTTACCTACAGATATATCGTTTACTTTTTCAATCAGATGTCCACTGACATCATCATAAAGATTTTGATTAATTTTTATTTCTAACGGTTTATTGTTAGGTTGTATTAACCTTACAATTTTCTCAGATGTATATACATACTGCATTAGACCAACAACTGATTTAGCTAGTTGGTTTAGCGAATATTCTATATCATCCTTCTTGGACTTGATGCGTCTTTGACCATATTCGTCAAGAGCAACAGTTCCTTTAAATGTTTGTGGGGCTGAACCAACATCCCCCTGCATAAATGTATAAATACCAAGTATTCGTTCAATATCAGATTTCGCATCTGCTTCATTTTTATATAATTCATTTGGAAGGGGTACTGGCCCTGCTACAATTGGTTGCCCAAGCTCTGGATCAAACTCAATTACAGCTGTACCTGCACGTCCCCACTCTTCTTCTAATTGCTTTTTATTCATCGATCCACGTGGAATAAGAAGCTTAACATTAGTAGAACTACTTGCATGAGCAACAATAAGTGAACGTAGCTTATTAATATATTCCTGTAAACCACGTACAGTTCTTACATCACTAATGGGATAAGGATTCCTGTTGTGATTATTCATAAAAGGAACAACTGGATAATCTTCTATAGGCAATACCACAGAATACAGATATTCATCACCAACTGAGATACATTGTTTTATGTTGGTAGCCATTACCTTATTAACCATGATTTTTTCATTGTCAATAAGTTCACCTTTGGTGATGGGATCAATAGCAGTGTAGCTATTTGGTATTGAATTTTCATTCTCACGGCCAGCTACTGGTGTGGGTTGTCCAGTGAGAGGATCAACCTCTAAATGATATACTTTTCCAATATCATCATGTATCTGCATAAACTTAGATACATTCAGTTTATCGGTAAATATCTGCTGTTCTCCGCCAGAAACAGTTAGTATAATTGCTGGTTCTTCTCTGTATTCTGCGTATTGAGGATCGTCTATAATCTTTTCTTCATTCGACAATGGATCGAATATTCTATAATATGGTACTTTTACTTTGGTATATCTCTCAAATACTTCCAGTTCACGTTCAAGATCAACATCGAGCATTTCATTCTTTCTAGCTTTAGGAAGAACATCCTCTTTCATTATACCAAAACGATTCTCATCGACTGAACTTATATGACTTGTTTCTGAGGATTGCCTGATGTTTTCCTCAAATTCTGGATATATTAGAATTAATTCTTTTTCTGTCATACGCTTTGCTATTATAATATTACTAGCGTCCCTACAGAATGGGTCTTGTGAGTCAGCGTCGAAATAGACTGAGAATGGGTCAATTGATTTAACATATACTTCACCTTTACCAAAATCAGAATCTGGTGATATATATGAAACCATAACTCCCATACCCTTTACATAGTAATCATCAATACATTGTTTTAATTCAGTATTACCATTCGATATATCCCATACCCATGACATTAGGTCTGAGAATATCCTGCCTACTTTTGTATCTGAAGTATCTCGTCCAGTAGATTGAAATCTTGGCGAGTTAGCAGTAAGCATAGCTTTTGCTTGCTCTACTGCTGGATGGATCACATTTACAACTAAAGGTTCTTGTGCTCTAGCACGTAATGACTTTACCTGCTTATCTGACCATTGTTTCCCTGCCCGAAATTCTGCATCCTCAGCTGCCTGACTAGCCCAGTCTGAGCGTGCAGAACTATAGTTAGAGAATAAGTCTTGAGTAAGTCTTACTTCTGGATGTATCTCTGGCATGTGGAAAAATGCGTTGCAACATCAGCTTATACGAAATCGAGGTCATTATTGTTCCCTATAAATTAATTATACTTTAAGCAATCATCCAATCAAAAGTTTCATCTCTTATATATTGTTTCTCTTTTATTTTCATATCACCAGTTTCGTGTGCTGGTGTATAGGTATTCTTCATAGCATAGTATAGCCCGTCTAATAAGTCATCATGTTTAGCTCTTGGATACAATAATAACTCATCTCTTATTTCTTCCATACTTTCAAGCATATATACTTTGTTTTGAGCGAAATATGGTTCCATAGTTTCCAGCCTAGCAGACTTACTTGTCCTAGGTCTCTCTTTTATCTCGAGACCAGCAATAAACATGTTCTCTTGATCACAGCGTTCCCTTATATACTCCCGCAGCATTTCCTGATAGCCAACTGACTCTATACGCACCTTAGAAGGCTTCATTATCTTGAAATGCTCTATAATCTGGTTAGCAAGATTCATGGGAGTAGCCCTTTTACGGTAGTAAGGGAGGATGTACCTGTTATTTTCATTATCAACCGCAACTGCAACTATAGTGCTATAATCTGCTGTTTTTCGGGTTGAGGATGCAGGGTCTACCCCCATAAATACATTTACTGGTAAAAGAAGGTCTGTATCTTTTCCATTTATACTTTTAAACTGAATAAATGCTTCTTCACCTTCCCCATGTACTAATTTACCATCATAATACTGAAAATACTTTTCTTGGAACAATTGATCCTCATCTCCAATAATTTGACATAGATATTCTCTATAAAACACTGAAACTCGGTTTATAGACTCAAGTTCTTCCTTTTTCTTTATTAGTTTCTCTATTGGATGCCAATCTTCCCATAATGATATGTTTTCTTTAATGCTGGGAGCGAAATGCATATTTTCCCAGCCAGTCATCTCTTTTAATGTCTCAACGAGACAACGCTGGTGCTGCGGAGTACCAATGACCGCTATACGGCCACGCTGCGGGTCTAGGGAGGGGAGGGCACTCTGCAACAGCCAGCGTAAGTTTGCTTCCATAGCTTCAGATGTCTTGGTATTGTTTTCATCCTCTGGATCGTCTACTATAATAAGGGTGGGTCTTTGATTGCCTTTCTTTATACCACGAAGCTGTTGTCCAGTACCTTTACATATGACCATCGAACCATCTTTTAGTTCAATCTCTGATTTAGACCATTGCTTGGCTGAATATTGTCCCCAATATCCAAACAGGCTTCTAAAATTGCTGGAATAATCCAGACAATCTTTTATAGTACCCAATAATTTAATAGCATGGTCTTGTGTTCTTGATACTAGTACAATTAATTTTTGCCCCCCGTGGAACATGAGGTGGTAAAGAGGAAAAACACCACCGACGATAGAGGACTTTGCGTGCCCACGGGGAGCGACAATGTTTATCTGTTTAATTTCTTCATCCATAAGCCTCTTTGATATCTCATAGTGAAATGGTGGTGAAGTAGATGAAAACATATTCGGCATACATACTTTTCCGAACAACACCAGATTTTCTTTTATTTTTTTTAAATTTTCAGTCTTTGAATCCATAAGTATACATAGTATCTATCAACTCTAATTCGTGAATAGCATCATATGCTGTCTTCTTCATTGATTCGCTAGACATGGAATTACTATTAGCTATATCGACCAAAGCCTCAATAGCGATTTCTATTTGCATTCGGATAATATTGTGAGGATCGACACCCAGATATTGATCTTCAGGGCTGACTTGATTCTTTTGATTCATTGACTTCTTCTTTCCGCTGCATCAGCAAAGACTTCTCCTCTGATTCTATTGCATCCGCTATGCTACTTGATACGTCTAACTGTAGTGTATCCGTTGTAATCCTTTTAGAAGGTTTCATTTCCAGTAGCTCCATAAAATAATCGCATGCTTTTAGCATATTGGTTACATCTTGTTTATGACGTGCAATCTCTATTGCTTCTAGCATGGTGTCAACTACCGAGGATTTGCTGATACCTTTCTCTTCCATAATTTCTTTTAGTTTCTTCTCTATCATATCTCTGATAAACTCCTGTTTCAGTACCCTTTTAACCGTCGCAGACGGCTCTTGCTGGTCAGGGCGGTAAATATTACCCAATTGTTTGTAATTAAACCCTTCACTTGAAAGGGCTTGTCCAACATAGGCATTTACTAGGTTCTTGGTACGTGTTCTTCGGGCTTCACGATCTTGCCATGACTTCGGGTTAGCCTGTGAATAGCTACCGAAGGTTTTATTAACCATATATTCTATACGATTAGTATTTCCAGCCCAATTTGCGCCATGACACAGCCTTACAAAGGTCTTTACCCGACCATTTTTGTCGGTATAGTCCTTTCTGCCGATACATAGACCAACATATCCGTCATCAGTAGCGGCATAATCTCCCTCTCTTGCCTGTTTCCAGTGCAAATACGGTAATCCTTCGGATTCCGCTTCCTCTTCGGTGTAAATATTATATACTTTATTTACACCCTTAACTTTTCTTTTTAATGTATCCATCAATCACCAGATAACAGTGTTATGTAGTCTCCATCTACTAGAATATACATATCTCCGATTATATCGAACTGATATAATTGAGTACTGATCATATTACCAGCACTATTAACATACCATGACTTTAATATGTAATATCCCGCTGGAATCTGGTCTATATTCCCTTGAATTGTATAAGGACACATATATTCCTGAGAATATAACACATTATCAGTAGTCGTTTGACTTATCGTCAATATCTGGCTACAATTTGGTGGTACATTCCCTGTCTCTACGTATACATCGTATAACGTACTATCTTCGTAGGTCTGACCTACATATACTGTATCAATCTGATACAAAGTATCAATTACTACCACATATACAGTATCTCCCACACGTTCATCATATACAGTATCTACATAAACATCATATATGGTATCATTATAGGTTGTGTATACGGTATCTGTCTGGTATACATACAGAGTATCCGTACCTACTTGTGTGATTACTTCTTCGATTGTGCAGCTATAGCTTAATATAAAAGCTAATAGCAAAGCAATGAATCCTCTTTTTTTCATTTTAACTCCCTTACTAGTATAACCCTTAGAGTAATACCCTAGTGTATACTCTATAGTGTTTATATAATATACTAGGAAAAGAGTAAATACACAATAGTGTATATACTATAGTGTTAATCCCTACTCTCAATTGGTTGAGGTGGCCTTTTATTTAGTTGCTGTTCTATTATCTTATTGATAATCTGTATTTCAGCGTCTAATACTTGAGTTTCTTCATTGAGCTGCTTCATACCCTCGTGAAAGCTGTCCTCATCTATCATGTGACTCTCCCACATTCCAGTGCTCATATTAAATACTTCAAATATCCTGCGTTTACCCATGCCTAATTATACAAATAAACAGGGCAATTGTTCCATAAGAGAGTGTTGCATTACAAAACTATATCTACAATGTGTGTGGTTGAGATGAGTTATACCTACCCCCCTTGAATTAAGGGTACAGGGTTGCAACTAGGTTGAGTTCAAACGTTCCGTTAGGTTAACTCGTGTTCACTGCGCTCACTCAGTGCTATACACCCGCCCAACTCACAACTGGCGTGCCCATAGCCTGACTAGCGCAACACGTCGTACCTCCGTGTACTACTAGTCACACCTATCCCCACGCACAGGCTCGTATGTAATCTAATCCTCACCTACACGAGAGAGCTAAGTGCCATGCCATACGTGTATCCACCCTCAATTACAGCAACTGAGAGGTACACATGGACTACAGACAAGACGGTGGCTACCTCGAGCATGGCTACGAGCCAGAGTGGATACCCGCTCCTGACCCCGAAGACCTGAAGGGACTAGCACGGCTAATCCAACGGGTCTACCGCAGGTACTACAACTGGCGCCTTCACACACGCATACGGATGCTGAGAAGGCCACCGTTCTAAGAGTAATGGCTAGGGAAACCTAGCCTTACCCTTTTTTATGTGTTAACACTAATTAACTTATGAGGTACTAAATGCATAGATTACTATCACGCATCATATGTCCAAGTAGTTATCGTTCACGCATTCGTATGTGGCTGGCACGCATCATGTGTCCACATAGTGAACCATTGCACTATCACCATGATGGTTGCCCGTCATGCGATGCATTACCGTGGTAATATCAATACTGTAAGGGTTAGGCTCACTCAGGTGGGTCTACCCTTTTTTATGGTAATACTACAACAGTATTACTTGAACTAACATATGAGGGATATATGCCATAGTTTAATAAACCCGTATCTTAAGGACACCTTGACAGATGAGGTAAAAACGTCCTAGGGTAGAATCACTGTCACTAGATTAGCTAAAGCGTACATGGGTATGCTATTGATCATATCATAACGGTACGATTATGAAACGATAAACCATAGCTATTTATCATTATCAAACGAGCAGGGCTAATCTAGTACTACAACAATCAACTAAACATAAGAGGTATCAAATGAATAGTTATCGTATTAAGTATAGATATAATCCCACTGGACTTATAAAAGTATTTACAGTCGATGCTAAGTCCGAAGAAGATGCTAAAGCTATAATAGTATCTGATTGGGACGGTGTTGTTATGGAATGTGTACAGCTAGATAATACTGACAAGGAAATCTGGCTAAGACAGAGGAAAGAGCTTATTGAACGTATCGACAGAATGGCGAGTGATTACGATAAACTTCAAGATAGATGTATAGGATATCAAGAAGCACGTAATAAGCTAAAGACTGAGAACATGACCATTATCGCTAAGGGAACTAAAGCGATAAGTGAGTGTCAGCAGGATTATGACATAGCAGTGAAAGAGATGTATAAACACGCAGACAAGATAGAAGACCTAGAGTCATCACTGAACACTTCAAGATACTTCATATACTTGAGTGGAATGTGTGGCTTTGTTCTCGGCTTGGCATGTGTTTATCTTGTAATCTAATCATATAGGGTAGCTTGGCGTTTGCTGAGTTACCCTTTTTTGTAGTTAATCATAGAAAGGAGGCACATATGTGGTGTCAAGATTGTGGTAACGCAGACAGTTATCCTGTTAATGGACACGATAAGTGTTCAAACTGTCACATAGAGTCCTATGATCATCTCCAGAGGGTACGCCAATATCACAACGAGGAAAGATTGTCAGACTTGTACGATCGTTCCAAGATGGATGAAGAATTTAAGTACCTTGAGATGAAGTATCATCTGGACTGATAACTGGGGGGATTCATTTCCCCCCTTTTATATGTATTATATTGAGTAAATAGGTAAATGCCACTTAAGTTATTTGATACGTCGGATAACCGCTAACAGGGCGAGGCTATTTATCTCATAAAGAGGGCAGAATGTACCTTAGTCGACTATAAATGTTGGTCTAATATGGCAGGGACACCAACCTGCCCTCTTATATTTCTGCACTAATTAACACTGTAACGTCTAATGCCTTCAGCGTCTGTGTATAAAAGTAGGTGTTGTCACCTACGTTCAGCTAAAAGACAATGACGATTGTCGTAATTGAAGGCAAACATTTATAATAACTGTACGCAGGAAAAGCCGTGCATTTGCTAGTATAAAATCACCAAGGTGAGGGTCACTCCCTGCTAGTTCCTCTTATTGGCGGATTGCCAATATATTGAGGCCTGCGTACAATAATTCCCTCTTTTATAGATAACCTAAAAATACTGGGCTTGTCAAAAAAGGCGTTTCTTTACATACCCTTTTCTTTGATTACTTAACCTTAAACAATAAACAAAGGAGTACAACATCATGATGAAGTTGAGTGAAATACTAAGTGTAATCGCACCAGTTATCACATTCCAGCGTTCTACAAAGGTAGGCGATGATTGGGAAAACGAGCGTGTTAGCTTAAGCAACGTGAAAGCGTCAGAGTTACCACCTGAAGGTGATAAAACACCGCCTGTGATCTACAATATGTGGGTGAATTCACACGCTACAAGTGAAAATGTGGCTGAAGCTAGGGATAGACTGGCTGATAAAGGCCTACGTATTCTGACAACTGATGAAAGTATATTTGTAAGTGAATCTAACGGTTCCTGTAGATTTATGATCATCGGTAATCAAGCGTAATACAAGGGGAAGTGGGTAAAACCACTTCCCTTTTTTTTGCTTAATATAAGGAGGCATACTATGCCACAAGGAGAATATCCTAGAATAGCAAATAAAGACGAGATACTGCGTATGTACGATAGAGTTATGATGAACTATCAAAGTTATTTACTAAAACATATGACTTCAGAAACACATGAAAATGAAATAATCTTTAGTTCTACTATGAAAGAGTACGCAGGAAAGATAGAAGTATTAAGAATCATACTGGGTTTTAACGGAAATATGGAGGACAAATAATATGTTCGATAAATATGTAAATCAGTGGGTATTACCAAAGAAATTCAGACAAGATTGGATAGAAGCACTTGAAAGTAATAAATACGAACAAACACAAGGTGCTTTGTGCGAAATTTCAGACGCAAAAAGTAGTTATTGTGCTTTGGGTGTAGCTTGTAAAGTGCTTGGTTATGCAGACGAAGACCTAGATGGAATATTGGGTTTTTCAAGTGAAACTAGATGGAACGAAATACCAAATAACCTGAAAGATAGAGATGAATTATGTGGTGTGATAGTTCAAATGAATGATGACGAATGTTTTGACTTTAATAAGATAGCAGATTGGATAAAACAAGCTACTTATTCTAACGAATAAACAGTAAATTCTATCTCTAAAAAGGAGGTAAAATGAGCGATATGGCAGAAGTGCTGCTAAACAAGAAGCAAATCACTAAAATCGCATCAGGTACTCATATTCCTATCCTATTTTCAAAAAAGGAATTAGAGGCACTTGGTAACGAATTAACTGATTTGCTAGGTGACAAGAAAATAGATAGTCTTGGCTCATTAGCAACACTGCTAAAACAGATCGACAAGATATACAAAGAACATTTCTAGTATACCCTTTTATTTAGATTAATAGGAGTACATATGGAATGCTACATACATAGCTGTGAGTTAACATCACAGGAAGTACAATCAAGTAAATACACAACAACAATGATCGAACCTGAATATACAGAAGTATATTTCTGCGAAGAATGTTTCGAGGAATATGCTGCTGGTAAGAGGAAGTCATATAAGACTTGGGAATCCAATGAAATATATAGTGCTTTTCAGGTAGATCAAGACATTAAATCATGGAAAGAGGACAATAATGGGTAAATTTCAAGCTGCAGGTACAATAGGTAGAACTATTGGCTACATAACTTGGGCAATTAGTAATACGCTCAGGATAGCCAAGAGTGCTACAACCAAAAGTTTTGATTTCATATCTAATAGGAATAGATATAACCTAGAGGTAACTGTTCAAAACAAGACAATCAGAACCGAAACAGGTGTAAATACATCACAAGTTATAGCATTACTTGAAACAATGCACAACTTTGGTGATGTAGAAATACACATAAGTAATGGAGAGCTACGCCATGACGAGGAAACAACGATGGGCACAAACCCTGATACAAATAACACGGGACATTCCACCAGCGAAGAGACCGTACATTCCTACGACACGTTCTAAATTTGATGACCTGAGAAGCATGTCCACCGTGGAATTGAGAGATTGGTTCCAGAGAAACAGGAAGTTCTATGACTACGTTGATAACGGAAGAAGAGAACCACTGTTCCTCACAATGGTATCAAAGTTGCAGTATGCAAACTTGCTGCTTAAAGGCATCATAACGCATTGAGTGTAGCGTGCTCTCAAATGGGGCTGGGTATGTATGTGGAAACGGTACTATACCGATCCATAAGACTCCAGCCCCTTAACTTAATAATATAAGGAAATTATGGTCGATTTATTTAAAGAGTTAGAAGAAACCAAGGTATTTCTTAAAGAATATAAAGATATACGCATTGCGCTTGATATTTGTACAGAATACATGGATGATACAAGAAATACAGTAAACAACGCACTTGCTAGAATAAAAGCAAAAGAAGTGCTTTTAAATCATGAACTAAAGAACTTTGAGGAAGATATGGTAAAAATAGGTCTTAAAAGGGAAACAAATCATGAGTGAAATAAAACAGTTATTTGGAGTAGATATTAAAGATATAAACTATATCTATCTTGCAGATGGAGAATGGTATGATATTAATGATGATCATCATTTAGAAATAACAGGTATTATTAATCATAAACCATCTACTTTTTCTGCTTGGTGTATAAGAATGAGTGATAACAGGTCTTTAAGAGTGGTTGGTAATCTTAACCAAATACTATTAGCAGAAGCCGAATACTCATAAAAGGAGGGCACTATGGCTCATCAATTACTAGATGACACTATGTTTTATGTAGGTGAGACACCTTGGCATAAACTAGGTGTACCATTAGATAATCCACCTACGATAGAAGAGGCGGTTATATTAGCCAACTTAGATTGGGAAGTATATAAAGAACCAACTTACTTCCTTAAAACTATGCATGAGGGCACTAATCCATACAGTTTGGCAAGCTTTACAAATATGTTAAGTAAACCAGAGCTGATACCAACTGAACACTATGTAACGATAAGAGATGCATTTAAAGGTGACGATAAAAGCACGACTACATATGATGGACATAAGATACTTGGAAATGTATCTAAAAGGTATGAAGTACTGCAAAATAGAGACGCTTTCACGCCTTTTAATGTATTACTTGACCATGGTTACGAACTTGAAACAGCTGGTGCTGTAAGAGAAGGTAAGATGGTCTGGATATTGGCTAGAAAAGTGGACAACGAACTCAATAAGGTCGGTGACGACAATGTAGAACGGTACGTTGTACTAATGAATAGCCATGATGGATCAACACCAGTGTTTATGCAGCCTACTACCATAAGAGTAGTATGTGCTAATACACTGGACTATGCATTATCTAAGG
>Ga0208684_1001590_pt1 | contig 11889 bp, 9 predicted proteins | sample MalvireepMed_b05_FD_184245 | JGI IMG/M metagenome (GOLD analysis project Ga0208684, IMG submission 184245) | Marine viral communities from the Global Malaspina Expedition - Malaspina viral metaG DeepMed_b05 (SPAdes) (version 2) | ecosystem: Environmental > Aquatic > Marine > Oceanic | place... | reverse complement strand
GTGCCACCACTGAGGCTGCTACTAACACCATCAGTACGCCGAACCAGCCTAGCTTCTCGCCCAGCGTAACAATACCAGGCAGGATGTCGAGAAAAGGAAACTCGCCCATAATCGATGAGATGGCGACTACCTTCAGTGCCATCAACAACCAAGCCATACGTTTGGCCGCCGGTGACTGGATGTTGTGCGTCTGATCGAACTCTTCTGCCTGTTCCGATATCTGTGACTTGTAGTTTTTGGCCTCGATTAAGAAGCGAAAAACTATCAGGATGAAGTTCATTCATCTGTTATGCCATCACTAATTTGACTAATATGCCGGCTAGAGCAGCAGCACTAACTATACCGATCGCTGACAGCGTCTTATTCGACGTTTCCAAACGCCCTATCGCCACCTGTACTGCCACCAAATTCTCTTCCACTTTAGCTAGTCGTATCGACAGATCTTTCAGTTGTGCGTCTGAACCATCAGCCATTCTTCTTTTTCCCATTCATTGCATAACTCGTGGCAGAAGACACAAGTTGATTATCGTCTGAGGCGTTATTAAACCAGAAATCCACCAGCTTCCCAATCGCTCCGACATATCCGCCCAAAAGTACCAGCATTAGCTCTTTCCAAGAATCGTCCAACGTCCTCTGAAGAGCAACCATCACCAGGATTCCTACCACGATACAGAGTTGAATGCCTACCAAACACACTGACAGCAAGAACTTCCGCTGTTGGCGGTAGAGGATCAGATCCAGCAGTTCTTTATTTACTTCATGTGCCAGTTCAAGATGCTCAGAGTTATCGGACATTATCGGTTTCTGAGCTTAGACACGGAAATCGCAGGTCGTAAAATTGGATTACTCAAGCCCCTGATTGAACCCTATTGGCATCGGCTGATTAATGATAGCCTCGATAGCGTCCCTTTCCCTTTCAAACACCCGGCCTGTCGTGCCGGCCTTTCTTACTGCCTTGCCGCTAACCTTGCCAGCCAGATTCGCTAACCCATGACTACCATTCTCGATCAGCCAGTGTTTTATCTGCTGATGAGTGGGGTAGTCTTTTTCGATGAACTTGTTCCTTAACCCTGCGTTCCTAAGTGTGGTGAAATCACTAGCATTAGTCATGACATATAAAGCCAACGCATTTCTGAACGACACCTTCAGGTTGTAAATCGTTCCCATCGGCACACCTATTATCGTCTTCCATGCTGTAGCTTCCATCTGTAGGTTGAACAGCTTTCGGACATGGTTCATAGTATTAGAATCACCTTCTGCCACCAAGTCCTTGATTGAAACCTTATTCCCGCCCTTGCCCACAGCCGCACCGATACGGTTACCAATCGACTCCACGTCCTTGATGACATTCTCTAACCCAGCCAGTGCCTCAGGATCGCCCTCAAACAGTTTCTCCAGCCTATATCGGCCTATCTCATCAGCCCTGCTATCTAAAGCACCGTACTTGAAAAACCCTTCCTGATCTCTAGCACCCTCGAAGATGTAAGCCATAGCCGCTGCCCGTACGTCATTAGCCGCTCTTCTGCCAGCAATATCCTCGTCGTTTTTCGGGCCGATAACCTCCATCATCTCTGCCAACCTCTCGTCCGGCATCACCGCCCTTCTGTTAGAGCCACGCTGTTTACTGCCTTTCAGCACCACATCATGGAATATAGTTCCAGGCTCATTGTTGTCAGCGTAGTTCCTCATCCAAATAACCCACTCGCCTTTGATCTTCAGGATACCTTCAGCGTAAGACCTGTTGAATTCACGAACACTACCCAGTGCGCCTCTCAAGGTCGGGTTAGACCATGAAACCTTATCTGCTGCCTGTTCAGCACCACCGAAATAGTCTTCAGTCAAGCCATCATAAACCTGATCCAACAAGTCACCCAAGGCACGGTTTGGTGTCTCACCGTGCTTATTGGGTTTCCAATACCCGTCCCTCTTCTCACGAACCTGAGTGCGGATCTCCTTGACTGTCTTTAAGTTGATCCCGTAGTCATCGCCACTCAGGGACTCTATGGATCTCTTGGCACCTTTGCCAGAGGTGGCATCGCCCTTCATCATCTGGCGGCCAACGGTTACGGCTTCAGACCTGCTACGCAGTTCATTCACCTTGCCCATCATGCTCCTCAACTCGGCCCTGATATTCTCAGTGCTATCCAGTTTCCTGAACACCTGTTCCGACAGAGAACTCAAAGCCTCTACCTGACCTGTAGCCTGTTGCTGCCCAGTCTCCACCCTGGATTGCAAAAACCTCTGACGTTGGCGTATGGCTGCGTCCTCTTGAGGTATGCCCCACAAGTTCTTCAGCCAAGGCAAATCATCCTCAAAATAGCGTATGGCTACTGGACGGCTATCCACCCAAGTGATGCGACCGTCCTTTTCTAAAGCTCTGCGCTCGGCCTCGCTGACTTTCCATTGCCTGTCATAATCCGCCGGCTTGTAACCGTCAACAGACTCAGCAGCGGCTCCCTTTTTCTTATCAAACACCGGGCCTTTGAATGGGCCGGGATGTGTCAATTCCACATAGCGGAATCGCCTATCACTAACATCCTGCATCGGGTAATACTGCTCGGCGTAATCCCGATAGAATGACTCGTCGGCTTCAAGCCTGCCAGACAGGACATCTTCAGCACCCTGGATTTCTGTCTCTAACGGTTCGGCTCGATCACGGGCAGTCTTCTCAATCTCTGCCGCCCGATTAGCCACCTGCTCACTATTCAGTACGCCCTGCTCGATCAACTGGTCTACCCTTCTCACCCCAACGGTTTCGATGATTTGCAGCATCTTAACATCACCGCTGGTGAAAGCCTGTTCGTACAAGCGGATAATCTCGCTAGGCGGTGCTTTCAACACCTGGGCCTGTTTCTGATTCCACTCCTGGTCTGCTGACTTGTGTGGCCCTTCAGTGGTTGATCTGGATAAGACGATCTTTTCAGCCTCCTTATTCGCTTCCAACAAAGCTCTGATGGTGTCCTCTTTCAGCAGGGCTTGCACTTCAGGTGTCATCGATTTGATCTTAGCCGCTTCTGGATTCTTCCCACGCAGCCTGTTGATAACCGCTACCGTACTATTGAAATCGCCCGGATGCAAAGTGAGGTCACCCAACAGTGAATATATCTTCTCCTGTTCGGCATCAAACTTCTTCTTGTAATCCAGCACACCTTGATGAATGGCCGCCCCAGCATTAGCGTCGAACCTGACGTTGCCGTCCTTGTCGGTTAACACATCTTTGCGCCTGGTAGTGCCTATAAGCCGCTCAACATCCTTCTCTATGGCCTTGACAGCTTGTCGAATCTCTATCTTCACAGCGTTCTCGCCACCCATAGCCCAAAGCCGTTTCATCGCACTAGCCACCATTGGCTCATATTCCTCAAACAGCATATGGGTAGGCATCACAGCTTTGCCTTTTTTATAGTCGGTATCTTGGAACTCTTCACCCATCAGAGACTTGTAATGCTGTTCCCGGCCCATAGCTTCCGTGCTGATTTTTCTCTCGGCTGCCTTCCGGCCTCTAGCCCGACGACCAACCCAGGGAGTATACTCGGCTAAAAACCCTGGCGTTCGTAGTGCCAGGTCACCAACATCGCCATAGGCGGCTAACCGTTCCAAACTGCCTAACCTTTTGGCTGCACCGGCTTTGCCCAAGGCTCCAGCCACTCTAGCCCCAGCACCAAGACCTGTGGTTGCCACCGCACTCACATCAGCCAACAAGCCAATCGGGTCGTAATAGCCGGTGCGCCCTACCTTCTCCCATGAGCCGTATCGTTGTTGCATGGCCTGTCCCAAGGCATCCGCATACTTACGCTTATCACTTTTTTCTAGCGGGTCTAACCCGGTCAAGGCCGATATGCCGGATTGTAAACCGCCGATACCCAGGTCTTTTAGACCTTCAATACCACCAGGCGTAAACACCATCGCCGTGTCACGCACAGTACGTCCAGCCGAGGGCAACACGTTGGCTAATCGACCGCCCCAGGTAAACTCGTCCTCTAGCTCATATCCCTGGTCAATTAGACTCTGGGCGATCTCTTGTTCAGTGATACCTTTATGTTTAGTCTTCTGATATTTAACGAACTCAGCAAATTCTTCCCTGCTTATAGCCATGATAAATCCTTATCGAGCGGGTTGGGTGGGTGCGCCGAATCTTGCTTTAGCATCACTTTCAATCTGGGCTTTTCTGCCACCTTTACCCATAAAGGCGTTCTGATCCCAACCCTTCTCCTTTATCAAAGGTGCCACATTCTCAATATTGACATCGAGACCTTTTTCTCTGTAACTGTCAAACGCCTTAACATAAACATCCCTCTGCTCATTATAGTCTTCCACATAAGCCTTACGATATAACCCGGACATCCTTAATAGGGACTGGCGGTCTTCTGGTGTTAACCCCGCACCACCCTTAAAAAGTTTGTCCCATTGCCCCTTCCATCTCCTGACAAAGGCTTGGTCACTCGGCGTTCGGGCGTATTCCGACATACGGACTGCCGAATCAGGGTCGATAGTCTTATTGAAAAGATTGATCAGTGCCTGATCGATGAATGTCATATTGTCGGTGCGCAAACTTTCATCGTAAGCCGAGGTTATGATCTTGAAGTGAGCGTTGACTTCACGATAACGCCTGATAATGTGATTGGCTTCAAAGGCTCTCCTCTCAATACCTTCTCTGACCATGACTTGGAGTGCGTTGCCATCATCCGTATCAGGTGCCAACTCTACAGTCTCCGACCCATCATCGACTGAAGCATCTAGCGATCCCTCACCAACCTGGCCCTTAAACATGCTTGAGGGTGGAGGGAGTCCAAGATCGTCTTCCTCGCTCTTAAACTGGTTCATCAAGGTAAGATCGCTCTTTGTAATCGGCACAGCCTCTACAGTCCCATCAGACAGGTTGTACCTGATGATCCCAGGCTTGCCGTCCTCGAATACCACTTGGTCAAACTTGAACGGGCCATCATCTGCCTCTCTCAGCGTCTTCATCTGGGAATAATTTAGTTGGCTGTAATTATTAGGTATGTCAGCCTGATCTACACCGGATTCGAGCAGGATCTTGGCATCAGTTGGTGTAAGAATATCTGCGTTCTTTGCCCGCATTTCATACCACGCCGCCTGTTGCCCCCTGACATCGGCTCCAGCTTTAAGGTATGCCTCTTGCGCACCCTTCACCAATATATCAGCTTCTCCCAAGCGGTTAGCTACCGTACCAGCCAGTTCTCTCAGTTCAGCATCTGTCTCAATGCCCATACTCTGTCTCATACGAGCCTTCTTGAACTCAGTGGTCTTGGGATCATCGTAGTCATCAATCATGGCATTGGCATCAGGATACCCCAGCGTTTCGGCAGAAGTCACAAACTTCTGCAAGGTGCGTTTGGACTCCTCTATCTGCCTCTTAACCACCGCCGTTAATGCGTCTTGCGCTGCCTTGTCTGACCCACTCGCTGCTTGGCTTATGCGAGGGTCTTCAGTGTCTCTAGCCACCCTTGCCTCTGACCCGGCCCTATCAGCTTCATATCCTGCCCGTCGAGATTCCGATTTCGCCCTACCACGGACAAACGGGTCAGTAGCCATGAACTGAGCATACTCGGCATCCTGCTGAAGGCCCACACCATACAAGTTCTGCAACTGAGCCGCTTTTATCTGTTCGCTAATCTGCGATACTGCTTGTTTCTGCCGTTGCAGATCACCCTTCTCCCGTGCGTCCAGAAACCCCTGCAAGCCATTAGCCATTGCCGCTGAAATTAGTAGTCCTTTGCTTATTGCCATTATCTACTCCTAGACATCGACTCCCAATCTGTCAGGAACAATGTTATAGTCATAATTCAAATTAGGTTTAGGCCCAAGCAACCCACCCAAAGCACCACCGGCCAAACCACCCGCTGGGCCAAACAAGGCTGTCCCCGCCACCGAACCTGCCGTACCCAAGATCATCGACAACACCTTGTATAACATCTGATCGCTTTGCATCTGATCCTGTCGTTGCAGAGCATCCTGATGCTGGGCGTAACCTAATCGCATCTTAGCCACTTCACTCTGCGCTCGGCCCAGAGCCTGGTTCATAGCCTGTGACTGTAATCCAGCCGCCAAAGGAGAATCACCCAGCCCTCGACGGTTGAAGGATTGGCCCATCTGTTGCCCGATAGACGAAGCACCCTGCATAGCATCAGCATAATACTGTTGAGCAATCTGTTCCAAGATGCTTTTAGTATCGACTGTTGGCTGCTGGGCTACCTGTTGAATAGGGCCGAGATCGCCATAAGTGCGCTTCATCCGCACCGCCCTAGAACTTCTAGGGAAGGCTGTATTGTGTGCGTCCTGACGAGCAAGTGTTTCTAAACTCCCGTTTCCGGGCGGTTTCCCATATGGTGTAGATCCTCTGCCTGGCATGTCATCGACTCCTAAACTGTAGTTCAAAGAAACGCACTGTTTGTGCGCCTGATAAGGTGAATCCCACCTTGTGCTTGTAGCCACGCTGAAAGGTGCGGATGGTGAAGTTGTTGCTCTTGCTCAGGGTCTTGTTGGCGATTGGGGTTGTTACCCCATCAACTGACATATCGAGTTGAACATTAGCCGACTGCTCAGTTTCAGTGCCTATCCGAACCGCATCCAATCGAGTAGGTTTAGTAAAATCGAACTCCTGGGAAGTGTAAGACTGAGCGATAGCCGAAGAGTTGTCAGTGATCTGACCATGAGGAAACACCTTGGCTACATAGGGGCTACTGATATCACGCAGGGCATACAAACCCAAATCAAACTGGCTTCCCCGTCGAATGTTGCTGACGAAACTGGTCATGCTAACACTGCCCAAACTATGGGATGTCCACTGATCACGTAACTCATCAAACTGAAGCAGAATAACATCATCGCCGCTCCTGCGTACCACATAAATTGAACCCTCATGTGCTACCACCTGTTCAATAAGGCTGCTATTAGGCTGCTCTAAACTCTCCAGCAAACTCTGTATAGGCTGAGAGATCCAAGCCACGTTACCATCACGGTCTATGCGATAAATCCTCTGATCGTTAGGAGAATAGAAGTAGACGTTGCCCAGCGATTCGGCTATACACTGTTCATCCTTGGCTCCCATCAAGGTCAGGTATTGACTCAAGTCCAGGTCAGTACCCGGTTGCTGCTTGCCGTAGATGCCACTGATCACGCCCTGTCCACGCACCAACTGGATCGAGTTCTTACTAAAAACGGCCAGGTAGTCACGGGAAGCCCCAATGCCGGTCACCTCGTCTCGTGCATTAACAACATGCGGTATAACAGAACTCTCGTTAGGGAAGATGTCGTAAAGTGGAGCCGCTGTCTCGTCCAGGGCTGAGAAGACTAACTGATCAGAGCTTCCTTCACCTTCCGCACCAGCAACACTCCCCCAAATCCTGCCACCATAAAGAGTAGTGTTGAGCAGATAATTGGGCGGTTTGGCTGCACCCTCCAACTGGCCGGCTAATGGTGCCAATCCGATAGATTCAGCATTGTCAACAGACGTGCCAGACCCCGTACCCATACTGGCTTTATCTACTGATGCTATCTGTTTCAAAGGTGCGTTCTTTGCCATCACCCGCTCATATGTCTGCCCATCAGGGAAAGTAACTTCGGTTTCCTTTTCTGTCCGATAGATCACCAGTTTAGTGATCTGAGCATCCAGCCCAACATTTGTTGGTAGCCCGATAGTAACCGGCCCGGTAGCAGACTGTGTATAAGTCTTCCTCTCGGATAACGGACTCATAGCCCCAAACAGGCCTTCATAAGCAAAAGCGTAGGCATACTCTCCGGCTTCCACCAATCCTGATCCCGCACTGCTAAAACTAAAGTCATCTATGTCTGGAGGGTCAATACCCCATTTATAAAGTGCTGGAGTACTAGCATTGGTATCTATCCAAAGCTGACCACTGGCTTGAGTATTAGTCAGGAAGACACGATTGTTATCTGCCACCACCACGCTGAACCGTCCACTACAGGCCAGATTCAAAGAGCTGCCATCGACTAGACCAGTATTATTAGTCAGTTTGGCGAAGGTGTTAAGACCGGTCCGGTAGTATAGGTTTGACACCGTAGCAGAAGCCGTTGTTTGTACAAACAGTTTCCCATTAGCGAAGAAGATCTGCTTGACCGGGTTAGTCTCAGGATGGCTCTGGAAAGGCATGGCGGTCATCGTATCATGGTTAACCCACCCACGACGAGTCTCCAGCACACCCTCATTAGTGATATCGAAGTTCCTGATATCTGAGGCTCCTTGAGGAGAATACTCGTTGATACCTTGAGAGAAGTTAGTAACCGAATATAGTTTCTTCATTGTGGATTAGGCTGGATCATAATCTAAAGGATCGGAAGGTGCTGTTTCCTGGGCCGGTAAATCGACTATAGACCCACCACCATCAATTCCTCTATAAGTTTTGCCATAGTTGACCGAGACAAGCATGTAGAAAGAGAAGGCGATATTGTCATCTGAGGCCCAAGTACTAATGTCAGCGGCTGTTATACCAAAAGAATAGATAACATTACCAGCGGCAGATCTAAGGGTAACCCTTGTTGGACGTGCAGCCGCAGGTATTTGCGGAATATCAGCCGTTTTTTTAGCCTCTTTAGTCACACTGCTTGCCGCTGCAATAGCCACAATGTCTGGATCTGACCCAGGATTGCTGTAACTCTCTACCACCGGATCACCGAAGTATATCCATGTCCCTCGACCTTTGGCTTGTGGTGAAACACCGGTCAAGACGTTAGAGGTTGAATCAAAAGTGTCTATATCTAAAGGTGTAGGCGCAGACTTCGACAACTCATCCGACCCGTCAGCCCAATAAACAGTGGCAGTGGATAACGAAATGTCAGGGCTGCCAGCCGCTTGTGGTGCATTTCTGACTGTGTTCCTGACATCCTTCATATACTGGAATAGAGAGGCGGCATCAGACCCTGACGTGTCGACCAAAGACCGATCCACATCACCAGTAATGACAGCATCAGTACTGACGGCTGAGAAAAATATCTGGTAAGTAATAGTCACCTTATCATTATTATCGATGACATTCTCACCACTCCCCCCCGGCCCAACATCCCCGTGCAAAAACCCAGAGCCAAACTTGTTAGGATCATACCCGCTACCAGTATCTCCAAACAGTGCTTGTCCAATAACTGTAGTGCCATTCTCAGCCAATAACTGAACCCCATAAATCTGACTAGTTTCACCATCCGCTTGGCGATAAGGGGAAGGGAAATTGCCTGTGTCGCCATCGAACCTCAAATCAGCATAACTAATAAACAAAGAGGTTCTCATAGCACTTGCCTCTTCACCAATACCAATCTGTCCGGCGAGGGCATTACTGGCCCACAAGGTAAGAGTGTCACTACCAGCAGATCCACCAAACCCCTTAACAATAACCTTCAGTTTCTTAGGCTGGTAATTGACATGATAAGCCCCACTATTACTAACGATCCTGTCACCTAACTCATAAGCCACATTGTCTACCAGCCTATTATCTACTTCTTGGGTAAACACATGGCCGTCCGGTTTCTCAATCCTGATACGACATCGTCCGACTATCCCAAATTCACTGCTCATCTAATCACCCCTTATCATTTCAGTTCTTTAACTCTATTGAAAACCGAGTTTCTATATTTGTACCTGACGGATAAGCATCACGCAAATCTTGGTTCAAATCAGTTGTCCCTAAAATCAAATCCGGTCGGCCAGAATAATTTGACAACCACTGAACGTAATAAGGTGTCGGGCCGCCATCAGCCCCATCCCACTCCAAGTCACCTTCTGATGTGCCGATAAAAGATCCAGTACCCTTAGGGATAAACGCCTTAGAATCTATCAAGCCAGTAGTCTCTGACAACAACTTGGCCTGATTAGGCACCACATATTTCTCATTGATAGCCACATAAACACCACCGGAATCAGGCCCACCCAACATCACCGATGCCACCTCTCGAAAGTAAGCATTAGCCAGATTGGTATTGATTTCAGCCGGGGCAACATTAATGGTGTAAGCAACCTTGATAGTATCGGATGGATTGAAGAGAACCCCATTAATATCCGATCCATAAGCATAGGCAATCAGCCCACTGGCATCTTCACCTTGAAGCCCAACCAGCCTTATGTGCATATTATCCTCACCCTGCTCAAACTGGATTCCATCAACAAAGAAATACATGCCTCCCTCTGAAGTGCGAGATCTGGCACTAATACGAAGTGTTTGGTACTGGTTCAGATTATTACCGACAATCATGAAGTTGGGTACGTATTCGTTTGCGAAAGGTGTATCCTTTCTAATTTTGTCAGCCAAGGCGAATATGACAGTATCCTGAACATTATTATTGAGACTGTAATCACCCTTAATGTCACCTGCAGGGCCATAAATTACAATCTGAATCTTTCCTGTCATATCCTAGCGGTCTTTATTGGTAATAACAGAACTGGAATAGTTAGCGATAATGGCTATCGTTTGCTCAACCGTCTGATTCGCTATCGCTACCAACAAGATATCAGCTAAATCTTCAGCACTCAAACCCAATCCCTTACTCAACAGATGCTCAGTGACCACCTGAGTGTTAGCACCGGTTAAATCTTCAGCCGATAACGATAATCCTTTACTGAGGTAAGAGGTGTTAGATAACTTGGTTGTCCTGCCACTAACGAGGTCTTCAGCACTTAAGGCTAACCCCTTACTCAAACTACGAGGAACAACATCCTCAGTATTGACAACAGCCAAATCCTCGGCTGATAGGCCCAACCCCTTACTTAAACCGTGGACATTAGCTACCTGGCGTATTATGCTAACGGTTAAGTCTTCCGCCGACAGGCTTAATCCTTTGCTGAAAACACGGGTTAGATGGACAGCCTGGGCAATAGCAGCAGCTAGATCCTCACCACTTAGGGTTAGCCCCTTGCTAAAGGTATGGCTAGTAACCTCATCAAGGCTCGATCGACCCAAGTTCTCAGCCGAAAAACTTAACCCCTTGCTTAAACTGCGAGGGGGAGTCTCAGGGTCAACTCGGCCAAAACTTAAGTCCTCCGCCGAAAAACTTAACCCCTTACTAATATGCGAAGGCCTAACAGTTTGGCCCAGAACAGGACTGCCAGCGGATAAGGCTAATCCTTTGCTGACCAAAAAGTCAAACGGCAGGTGCGGGTTGTTAACGGAAACGAGACTTTCACCCGAGAGCCTTAACCCCTTACTGAGGTTAAATAAATCCCCAACCGACTCTATGACTTGAATAACCGTTTCGCCGGAAAAAGACAAGCCCTTACTTATGTCATGTGGGCCGGCAACTATAGCTGGCGGATAATCTATGTCCACCCCATCTAAATCGTCAAACCCTGCCCCCCTACTCCCCTGGGCCATATTGGGGGCCAGTACTAAACCCTTACTTAAACCCCACTGGCTGCCGCCTTTGGCGACATCACTAAGGCTGGCAGCCCCAAGGCTTAAACCTTTAGATACCTGATAATCAGTAGGCAGCTTAAGCTGACGGTTGCCCTTAACTTCGACATTCGTCCATTTCATTCATTAGCCGTACATTACGTTACGTACTGTTCTCGACCCTCGTATGTTCCTGGTACGTTGGAATTTTTGAATCTTCTGTAACTCCATTTCATACAGGGCATAGGCTTGCGAGGACATGTTGTTGCGTCCACCCTCGGCTTTCAAATGAACCTCATATTCAGCATGGAGCAGCAGTGCCTCTAAAGCAATCTCTGGCAGTTCCAATTCATCCGTAACCAGAGCCATCCTGTTAGGATAACGAGCATAGTAAGCGGTTAACCCTTCGGATTTCTTCAGTTTCAAGATCTCATAATCAGCCGAGGTGCCAGCACCAGAAGAGAAACTTATCGACCAGGCACCGTCATCATCTAAGGTTATATCCCTATCCGGCTTGATTATCTGCGCCGAGGTGCTA
>Ga0208684_1001585_pt1 | contig 11908 bp, 9 predicted proteins | sample MalvireepMed_b05_FD_184245 | JGI IMG/M metagenome (GOLD analysis project Ga0208684, IMG submission 184245) | Marine viral communities from the Global Malaspina Expedition - Malaspina viral metaG DeepMed_b05 (SPAdes) (version 2) | ecosystem: Environmental > Aquatic > Marine > Oceanic | place... | reverse complement strand
CAACTACCCGCTCGAGGATATCGAGCCGGGACTGGAGGAGACGGCGTTCTACGATCCGGCGAACTTCACCTATCCCTCGGGCGCCTATGCCTGCGAGCTCGAGCTCGACCCCGAGACCGGCCACGTCACCATCGAGCGCTTTGCCGCCGCCGACGATTTCGGCAACGTGGTCAACCCGATGATCGTGGAAGGGCAGGTCCATGGCGGTCTGGCGCAGGGCATCGGGCAGGCGCTGCTCGAGAGTTGTGTCTATGACGAGACCGGCCAGCTTCTGTCGGCCTCCTACATGGATTACGCCATGCCGCGCGCTGACGACCTGCCGTTCTACGCAGTCGACCATTCCTGCGCCACGCCCTGCACCCACAACCCGCTCGGGGTGAAGGGCTGCGGCGAGGCCGGCGCCATCGGCTCGCCGCCGGCGGTGGTCAACGCGGTGATCGACGCGCTGCATTCGGGCGGTTACACGCAGGTCGATCACATCGACATGCCGGTTTCGCCGCACCGCGTGTGGAAAGCGATGCAGGGCTGAGCCTCTTTCCGGCGGCATCGCTTGACGGCGCCGCCGGATCGTTGAGTATTTGGAACGTGAAGAAGGGCAGGGCGCTGCGCCCGGTGACCCTTCGACAGGAGGATGGAAGATGTACAGCTTCGAGTTCGAAAGCCCGACAACCGTCGCCGATGCGGTGGCGGCGCTGGGCAAGGAAGAGGCGCAGGCGCTGGCCGGCGGTCAGACGCTGATCCCGTCGCTGAAGGCGCGCCTCGCGGCGCCGTCGGTGCTGGTGAGCCTCGCGAAGATCGACGAGATCAAGGGCGTTTCCATCGATAGGGACACCGTCACCATCGGCGGCGGCACCACCCATGCCACGGTGGCGGCGGAGATGGCCGAGGCCTACCCGGCGCTGTCCTATCTCGCGATCAATATCGGTGACCCGGCGGTGCGCAACCGCGGCACCATCGGCGGCAGCCTCGCCAACAACGACCCCTCCGCCTGCTACCCGGCGGCGGCGCTGGCCTCGGGCGCAACGATCGTCACCAACAGCCGCGAGATCGCGGCGGATGACTTTTTCGATGGCATGTTCACCACCGCGCTCGACGAGGGCGAGATCGTCACAGCGGTCAGGTTCCCGGTCCCGGAGGCCGCGGCCTATATCAAGTTCGAGCAGCCCGCCTCGCGCTTCGCTTTGGTGGGCGTGTTCCTGGCGAAATATGCCGATGGCGTGCGCGTGGCGGTGACCGGCGCCTCCGAGGACGGCGTGTTCCGCTGGTCCGAGGCCGAAGAGGCGTTGTCCAGGTCCTTCGACGTCGACGCGCTCGAGGGCCTGTCGCTCTCGGGCGACGGCATGATCTCGGACCTGCATGGCTCGGGCGATTACCGCGCCCATCTGATCGCGGTGCTGACCAAGCGGGCGGTGAAGGCCGCCGGCTGAGGGGCGACAAGCGATCGTGAACTGGCCCCCGGTCCGGCAGGTCCGGGGGTCTTTGCATCTTCAAGACAAAAGGTGCATGCCTATATGCGGGACGACGACGCAACAGAAAGGCCGGCCATGATCCCCGCATCCGTTCTCGATCTCTCCATGGTGTCCGAAGGCGCCAGCGTGGGCGACGCGCTGAGCAACACGCTCGATCTGGCGCGGCACGTGGAGCGGCTGGGCTATCACCGCTTCTGGCTGGCCGAGCATCACAACATGGTGGGCATCGCCTCTGCGGCGACCTCGGTGGTGATCGGCCAGGTGGCCGCCGCCACCAGCAAGATCCGCGTCGGCGCGGGCGGCATCATGCTGCCCAACCACTCGCCGCTGGTGATCGCCGAGCAGTTCGGCACGCTCGCCACGCTGTTCCCGGACCGCATCGACCTCGGGCTCGGGCGGGCGCCGGGCTCGGACCAGATCACCGCCATGGCGCTGCGCCGCAACCACGCCTCGTCGGATCGCTTCCCCGAGGACGTGGTCGAGCTCATCGGCCTGTTCCAGGAGGCCAGCGAAGGCCAGCCGGTTCGCGCGGTGCCGGGCGAAGGCACGCATGTGCCGGTTTGGATCCTCGGCTCGTCGCTCTATGGCGCACAGCTCGCGGCACATCTGGGGCTGCCCTATGCCTTCGCCTCGCATTTCGCCCCCGACGCGCTCGAGCAGGCGGTCGAGATCTACCGCGACCGTTTCCAGCCCGGCATCACCGACGCGCCGCGCTTCATGCTGGCAGCCAATGTCTGGGCGGCCGAGACCGAGGCCGAGGCGCTGCGGCTCAAGACCTCGCAGCAGCAGGCCTTCATCAACCTGCGCAGCGGCCGCCCCGGCAAGCTGCCGCGCCCGGTCGATGACATCCACCAGGTGGCCGACCCGCGCTACGTGGCGATGGTCGAGCAGGCGCTGAGCGTGAGCGCGACCGGCGATCCGGCACAGGTGTCGGCAGGTCTGTCGCGGCTGATCGAGCGCTACCGCCCGGACGAGCTGATCCTGTCGAGCGCGATGCACGATCCGCAGGCGCGGCAGAAGAGCTATGCCATCGCGATGGAGGCGCTTCAGGCGCTGGACGCACGCGCGGCGTAAAACTGCGCGCGCGTTCAGTCTCTGGAAAGGTCTATCGAGGTATCTGCGTCTTCAGGAACCGCCTGAAGGAGCGTTTGGATGTGGTTTTTCCGCAAGTCGAAGAAAGACAGTCAGCACGAAGTGACCGGCGATGAGGCGATCCTGCAGATCGTCGAACGCACGCAGGCCGTGATCCACTTCGCGCCCGACGGCACGATCCTGCGCGCCAACGAGAATTTCCTCTCTGCACTGGGTTACGCGGATGAAAGCGAGGTCGTCGGCCAGCATCACAGCATCTTCGTCCAGAAACGGTACCGCGAAACCGACGCCTACCAGACGTTCTGGGAGGATCTGCGCGCCGGCAAGTTCTTCTCGGACGAGTTTCCGCGGATCACGAAGGAAGACAAGGTGATCTGGATCTCCGCCACCTACGCGCCGGTCTATGACGCGGCCGGGGAGGTCGTGCGCATCACCAAGATCGCGACCGAGATCACCGGCCAGCGCCAGGCGATCCGCGCCATCGCCGACGGGCTCGAGGCGCTGAGCTCGGGCGACCTGTCGCATCGCGTGACGCTCACGGCGCAGGATCGTCTGCGCGAGCTGGCCGATGCGTTCAACGCCGCGGCGGAGCATATCTCGGGCCTGATCCGCCAGGTGCAGAGCGTCTCGGGCGAGATCGACAGCGTCGCCTCCGAGATCGGCGACAATTCCGACGAGCTGTCGCAGCGCACCGAGACGCAGGCCGCGACGCTGGAAGAAACCGCCGCGGCGGTCGAAGAGCTCAACTCGAACGCCAAGTCCGCCGCCGAATACGCCACAGAGGTCGGGCGCGAGGCGGAAGAGACGAAGACCGCCGCCGAAGGCAGCAGCAAGGTGGTCGAGGACGTGACCGATGCGATGAAGCGCATCGAGACCTCGTCGGATTCGATTTCGCAGATCATCTCGGTGATCGACGATATCGCCTTCCAGACCAACCTTCTCGCGCTCAATGCCGGGGTCGAGGCGGCGCGCGCCGGAGAGGCGGGGCGCGGCTTTGCGGTGGTGGCCTCCGAGGTCCGCACACTGGCGCAGCGCTCGGCGGAATCGGCGCAGGAGATCAAGGCCCTGATCAGCGAAAGCGGCATTCACGTGAAGGCCGGTGTCGAACTTGTCGGCCGCGCCAGCGGCGAGCTCGGCAGCATTTTCTCCGGCGTCGACCGGATCTCTGACCGGATCCGCGAAGTGGTGCACGGCCTCAACGAGCAGACCATGACGCTGAGCGAGATCAACACCGCCATCTCGCAGCTCGACACGGTCACGCAGCAGAACGCCGCGATGGTCAACGAAACCGCCAGCGCCATCCGCAGCCTGAGCCAGAACAGCCGAACACTCTCGGATGGCGTGCGCGTGTTCCGCATCGATGGCCAAGGGGCAGCGCCGGCGCCGCGACACGATACAGAGCTGCGCGTGGCCAATGCCGGGTGGTAATCCCGAACCCGCGCGGAATTCGCCTGCCGGTCTCGGTCCTGACCATGCTGACGGGCGGCTGCCATAAGGCAAGTATCGGGGCGAACAGGGCAGGGTGCATTGTACGGCAAGCCCGGTTGACGCAGGCGCCGCTGGCGCAGCACTTGCCCGTGCTTGGTCTGGTAGGCCCGGCAGGACTTGAACCCGCAACCAAGGCGTTATGAGCGCCCTGCTCTAACCAATTGAGCTACAGGCCCACCGTGACGCTCTCCGTAGCATTCCCGCCACCGGGGTCAAGCATTTCGCGCCCCATACGCGGGGCCGAGCGCGATCGGTGCGTCGATACGGGACCAGCCAGCGTCACGGTGATTTCTGGGTGTGGGGTTTCGCCGTCATCCGCTCGAGCCCGGCAGGACTGAGAATCGGCACGAGCGCGAGGCCGGGTGTCTTGATGCCATAGCGCCGCGCGGTGAGTGCGCGTGCGAACGCGTGCGTCAGCATGCAGGCAAAAAGCGCCGGCGCGAAGGCCGCGTTGTGCAGCGCTGCCCATTGCGCGCCAAAGCGCCATGCCCAAACCGTCATCCAGGCCTGCAAAAAGCTCAAAGCGGCGTACACCCGCAGCGCCCAACCCGGACCGCCGCACGATGGGAAAGGCGCCGGCCATCACCGCGTCCCGCTTTGTCCGTGGCACCGCTCCGCCACGGCAGAGCGGCAAGGCCTCAGGCCGCGCTCAGAGCGTGAACGCAGCCGCCACAGCGCCGGTCAGCTCTGGCAGGCGGTGCGCATCAACGGCGAAGACGTGGCGCGGGGTGCCGGCGGCGGCCCAGACGGTGGTGAACTCCATGAGCCGCGGGTCGATCCACGCCCGGATCGGGTTGAGATGACCTACCGGCGAGACACCCCCGATGGCAAAGCCGGTCTGGCTGCGGATCAGGGTCGCATCGGCCTTGCCCAGCGGCTCGCCAGCCAGCGCCGAGGCCTTCTCGGCGCAGACCTTGTTGCCGCCGGCGGTCAGGAACAGCACCGCCTCGCCGCTGTCCTCGGCGCGGAAGATGATCGACTTGGCGATCTGGTCGATCTCGCAGCCGACGCTGTCGGCGGCCTCCTGCGCAGTGCGGGCCTGGCCCACCTCGCGGATCTCCGGGGTCAGCCCGGCGTCTTCCAGCGCCGCGCGAACGCGTTTGAGGCTCTTGCTCATCGTGGTCTCCTGTTCTTGCCGGCCCGGTTAGAGCGCGTCGCGCGCCCGGCTGCAAGCGCAGGGCATTGCGCAATCCCGCCGCGCTCCGCCATATAGGCGGCATGAGCTTTGCATCCCGCATCACCCGCCTGCCAAGCCCCTTCGAGCCAGACCTCGGCGCAGAGGCGCTCGCCGCCACGCCCTGGGCCGAGGGCGATGTCGCCACGCTGATCGAGGGCGCCGGCGGCACCAGCCCCTATCTTCAGGGCCTGATCCGCAAGGAGGCCGACTGGCTGCAACCCGCGCTCGACGATCCCGACGCCGCGCTGCCGGCGCTTCTGGCTGAGCTCGAAGCAGGCGCGCCCGACGCGGTCGACGGGGCGCTGCGGCAGGCCAAGCGCCGCGTGGCGCTGCTGGCGGGGCTGTCGGACCTTGCGGGCGTCTGGTCGCTCGAGGAGGTGACCGGCGCGCTCACCCGCTTTGCCGATGTCGCGGTGCAGAAGGCGCTGCAGGCTGCCATCGCGCGCGAGATCCGCCGCGGCAAGCTGCCCGGCGCGACCGAGGACGACATCCCGACCGCCGGCGGCATGGTGGTGCTGGCGATGGGAAAGATGGGCGCGTTCGAGCTCAACTACAGCTCGGATATCGACCTGATCTGCCTGTTCGACGAGACCCGCTTCGAGCGCGATGCGTTTCACGAGGCCCGCAGCGCCTTTGTCCGCGCCACGCGGCGCATGTCGGGCAGCCTCGGCGATCTGACCGGGGAGGGCTACGTCTTCCGAACCGACCTGAGGCTGCGCCCCGACCCGGCGGTGACGCCGGTCTGCATCTCGATGGAGGCGGCCGAGCGCTACTACGAAAGCCTCGGTCGGGCCTGGGAGCGCGCCGCCTATATCAAGGCCCGGCCCTGCGCCGGGGATGTCGAGGCCGGCGAGCGCTTCCTCGAGACGCTGCGTCCCTTCGTCTGGCGCCGCCATCTGGATTTCGCCGCCATCCAGGACGCGCACGACATGCGGCTGCGCTACCGCGACAAGCACGGGCACGGGGCCATCACCCTGCCGGGGCACGACATGAAGCTGGGCCGCGGCGGCATCCGCGAGATCGAGTTCTTCACCCAGACCCGCCAGATCATCGCCGGCGGGCGCGACCCGGAGCTGCGGGTGCGCGGCACGGTCGACGGGCTGCGGGTGCTGACCCAGACTGGCTGGGTGCCGCAGGGCGTGACCGAGAAGCTCACCGAGCATTACCGCGCCCATCGCGAGATCGAGCACCGAGTGCAGATGCTGCGCGACGCCCAGACCCACCAGCTGCCAAGCCAGGATGCAGAGTTCGACCGGCTGGCGGCGCTTTGCGGACGCGACCGCGCCGAGCTCGAGCAGGATCTGAAGCGCCGTCTGGAAGAGGTGCACGAGCTGACCGAGGGGTTCTTCGCCCCCGACGCGCCCTGCGAGGCGGACGTGCCCGACGAGATCGAGCGCAGCGAGCTGGTGGCGCGCTGGCCGAATTATCCTGCGCTGCGCTCGGGCCGGGCGGTGGAGATCTTCAAACGCCTGAAGCCCGAGATTCTCGGACGGCTCGCCAAGGCCGCCAAGCCGCAGGAGGCGCTTGCGGCCTTCGACGGCTTCCTGGCCGGGCTGCCGGCGGGGGTGCAGCTGTTCTCGCTCTTCGAGGCCAACCCGCAGCTCATCGATCTGCTGATCGACATCGTCTCGACCTCGCCGGATCTGGCGCGGCACCTGTCGCGCAATTCCAGCGTCTTCGATGCGGTGATCGGCGGCGATTTCTTCAGCCCGTGGCCCGGGGCCGCCGCGCTCACCGCCGAGCTGAAGGACGTGCTGGCCCGCGAGGGCGATTACGAGGCCCGGCTCGACATGGCGCGGCGCTGGCAGAAGGAATGGCACTTCCGTGCCGGGGTGCACCTGCTGCGCGGCCTCAGCGAGCCGGAGGAGGCGGGCGAGCATTACGCCGACCTCGCCGAGGCCTCGCTGGCCGCCATCCTGCCGGTGGTGCAGGAGGAGTTCGCCCGCAAGCACGGGCCGGCGCCGGGGCGCGGCGCGGTGGTGGTCGGCATGGGGTCTCTGGGCGCGCGGCGGTTGCACGCGCTCTCGGATCTCGACCTGATCTCGATCTATGACCCCGACGGGGTCGAGGCCTCCGACGGGCGCCGCCCGCTGTCCGCGCGGCAATACTATGCCCGGCTGACCCAGGCCGCGATCACCGCGATGACGGCGCCGATGGCGGAAGGCAAGCTCTACGAGATCGACATGCGCCTGCGGCCCTCTGGCAATCAGGGGCCGGTGGCGACCTCGCTGGCCTCGTTCCGCAGCTACCAGAGCGAGCAGGCCTGGGTGTGGGAACATCTCGCGCTGACCCGCGCCCGCGTCGTGGCCGGTCCTGCGCCGCTGGCCGAAGATGTCGAGGCGCTGCGCGCCACGCTGCTCGCCGACCCGCCGCCGCGCGACAAGGTGCTGGGCGAGCTTGCGACCATGCGGGCGCGCATCGCCGCCGCGAAGGGGCAGGGCGCGGCCTGGGACCCCAAGATCGGGCGCGGCCGGATGCAGGATATCGAGCTTACCGCGCAGGCCGGGGCGCTGCTTTGCGGGCAGGCGCCGCGGCGCACCACGCGCGGGCTCGCCATGGCGGCGCGCGACGGCTGGCTGAGCAAGGCCGATGCCGATCACCTCGCCGCCACCTACCGGCTGTGCTGGAGCCTGCAGATCGGCGCCCGCCTGATTGCCGAAGGCGCGCTTGATCCGACCGAGCTTGGCGCCGGGGGCTGCGCCTTCCTGACCCGCCTGACCGGGACCGATGGCCCGCAGGCGCTGCGCGAGAAGCTCTCCGACATGACCGCGCGCGCCGCCGATATCATCGACGCCGCCCTGCCGGCGCCCGAGACCTGAAGGAGCCCGAGCCATGAAGAAGGGCACCCCCGAGGACCCCAAGGGCCTGATCGCCGAGGCCTATCGCATCGACGGCATCACGGAGGCGGAATGCCGCTCGATCTTTCTGGATTGGGCGCTGTCGCTGCCCACGGACGCCGAGGCTCGCCCACTGATCGAGGCGCTGCTCGACCGGCACGGCGAAGAGGGCCACCCGATGACCGCGGTGCTGCGCGAGGGCATGGACCGGGGCGGCGCGCCGCGCCGGCGCGGAGGGGCCTCTGGCCGGCGCAACTGAGCCGCCCCCGCGACCAAGGAAGCTCTTGCCCCGCGCCTTGCGATGCGGTTCGCTGGCCCGAGCCGCAGGAGAGGAGCCCGGCGCCCGCGCGCAGCCGGTGAGAGCAGAGGCCCGATGCCCGAATACGTCCCCATCGCGATCCCCGACCACCCGCGGCTCGCGCAGAACATCATCCATTTCGCCCGCGCCCTGCGGCGCGCGGGTCTGCCGGTGGGGCCGGGCCGGGTGATCGATGCGATCCGCGCCGTGGCGGCGGCGGGCTTCACCGACCGGATGGATTTCTACTGGACCCTGCACGCCTGCTTCGTGAACCGCCCCGAGCATCGCGTGGTCTTTGCGCAGGTCTTCCGGCTCTACTGGCGCGATCCGCGCTATCTCGAGCACATGATGTCGATGATGCTGCCGGCGGTGCGCGGCGTGCAGGAGGAGAAGGTCGCCCAATCCGCCGAGAAACGCGCGGCGCAGGCGCTCCTGGGCGACCAGATGCCCGAGATCCCGCAGCCCGAGGGCGCGGAGGAGGCGACCAAGATCGAGGTCGACAGCTCCTTCACCCTCTCGGCAGAGGAAAAGCTCAAGACGCTGGATTTCGAGCAGATGTCGAACGACGAGATCGCCGAGGCCAAGCGCATGATCGCACGGCTCACCCTGCCGGTGAAACCGATCCCCTCGCGCCGCGGCATCGCCGCGCATGGCGGGCGGCGCATCGACTGGCGCCGCACCCTGCGCGGCTCCATGCGGCAGGGGGGCGAGCTGCGCGAGCTTTCCTATCTCAAGCCGCGCCCGCGCTGGCCCAACCTCGTGGTGCTTTGCGACATCTCGGGCTCGATGTCGCAATATTCCCGCATGGTGCTGCACTTCCTGCACGCGGTGGCCAACGAAAAGGGCGCCGGATGGGCCAAGGTGCACGCCTTCACCTTCGGCACGCGTTTGACCAACATCACCCGCCACCTTGCGACGCGCGATGTCGATGCGGCGCTGAAATCCGCCGGGTCCGAGGCGCAGGACTGGCAGGGCGGCACCCGCATCGGCCAGTGCCTGCACGCCTTCAACCGCGACTGGTCGCGCCGGGTCATGGGGCAGGGCGCCGTGGTGCTGCTGATCACCGACGGTCTCGACCGGGACGATGCGGGGGCCCTGGCGAAGGAGATGGAGCGGCTGCACCTCTCGGCCCGCCGACTGATCTGGCTGAACCCGCTGCTGCGTTGGGACGGGTTCGCACCGAAGGCCGCCGGCATCCGCGCCATGCTGCCGCATGTCGATAGCTTCCGCGCCGGCCATTCGATCCGCTCGCTCGAGGATCTGGCCGAGGCGATCTTGCGCCCCGGGGATGCCGGCGAGAAGGCGCGGCTGATGGCGGCGCTCTGAGCGGCGACTGCCTGCATCGGCGGCGTTCTGCCTGCGCTTTGAACAAAACCTGTCTGGCCGCGTTGTAACTTCCAAACCGCCTCTCTTGATGGCGGAGCGGAGGAAAGGACGCACCATGATCAAACCGTTTCTGAAAACCACCACCGCGCTGGTGATGATGGCCAGCCTGACACTGCCGGCAGTGGCGCAGGGGCTCGACGGGATGACGCCGGACGATATCTTCGATGGCGCCCGTGACGGCTCGCTGGATGTGGGGTTCGAAACGGATGGCCTGAGCCGCGATCAGGTGGCCGCCGAGCTGGCGCGCCTGCAGGCCCTGTGCGAGGCCGGTGAGACCTCGGAGGGCGTGAACTGCGCGCGCATTTCCGAACTGCCCGACGCCGCGTCCTTGATGGCCGGAAGCGGTCAGGACGGGGCAGCCGAAGAGGCGCAGGCGACCGGGTCGCAGGAGCAGGACTCGCAGGAACTGAGCGCGCAGGGCAACGCCACTGCCGATGTCGCGGTGCCGGAGGACTCGGAAGCGCCTGCCGACGAGGCCGAGACGCCCGAGGCCGAGGGGGAGGAGGCGCCCGCGGAGGCAGGCGCGCAAGACGCGCCCGTTGAAGCACCTTCGACCGAGGCTCAGGCGGACGAGGCGGAGAGCGCTCCGGCTGAAGCGTCGGAGCCCGCGGAAGATTCTGCCGAGAGCGAAGACACTGACGAGCTACGCGACGCGCTGGAAGAGGCAGAGGCGCAGGACGCACCCGCCGCCGCGCCGGGCAGTGAGGCACAGGCCTCCGAGACGGACTCGGACGTCCAGCAGCGTGATGCCGCTGAAGATGCCCAAGCGCAGCAGGGGGCCGACGATGCGCCGGCTGCGGAGGCCGAGGCTGCAGATACCGACGCGCCGGCCGCCGAGACCGAGGGGGCCGACGAGCTGCGCGACGCTCTGGAGGAGGCCGAGGCGCAGGAGGCGCCCGAAGATGCGGCCCCCGAGGCCGATGCAGAGAACCCAGAACAGGCCGATGCCCAGCAAGAGGCCCAGACCGCCAACGCAGAGGAGCCGAGCCTGCAGGCCGAGCCCGAAGAGGTCTCGGACCAGGAGCAGGCCGATGCGGCCGCACGCCTGTCGCAACAGCTTGGCGCTGCAGCAGCGGCGCTCGGTCTTGAAGAAGCCGGCGAGCCCGAAGTGGTTGAGGAAGAGGTCTCCGATGCCGATGTCCGCAGCTCCGACGAGGATTTCAGCACGCAAATCGGTGAGTCGCGCGCGCAGGACACCGACGCCGCAGACGAGCGCGACGGCGACCGTGCCGAGGACGATGACGACGACAACCGCGACGAAATGATCCGCAGGCTCGGCACCGCTGCGGTGGCGGGTCTCGGCGCCGTTGCGCTGAGCAAGTTCCTCTCGAATGACGCCAAGGTGGTCGAAAACACCGGCGACCGGATCGTGGTGGAAGAGAACGGCCAGTACCGCGTGCTGCGCAATGATGACGTGCTCCTGCGCCGCCCCGGCTCGGACGTGACCACCTATCGCTACGATGACGGCTCTACCCGCACCGTGGTCGAGTACCAGGACGGCAACGCGGTCGAGACCGTGAAAGCCGCCGACGGCCGCGTGCTGCGCCGCATCCGCACCCTGCCGGACGGCGAGCAGATCGTGCTCTTCGACGACACGCAGGCCGAACAGCAGGTGGTGGTAAGCGATCTGCCGCAAACGCAGGATACCGCGCGCCGGATGAACATCCGCGAGGTTGGCGAGGCCGAACTTGCGGCGGCGCTGGCAGCCGAAAGCGGGGCCGATGTGGGCCGCACCTTCTCGCTAAACCAGATCCGCAACATCGACACCGTGCGTCATCTTGTGCCCGAAATCAGCGTCGACTCGATCAATTTCGAGACCGGTTCCGCGGCGATCCGCCCGCAGGAAGCGCAGGCGCTCGCAGCGCTCGGCAATGCGATGAAACGGGTGATCGCCGACAACCCGCGCGAGGTCTTCCTGATCGAGGGCCACACCGATGCGACCGGCGGCTGGGGTTACAACCTCGCGCTCTCGGACCGCCGTGCGGAATCGGTGGCGCTGGCGCTGACCGAGTATTTCGACGTGCCGCCGGAGAACATGGTGCTTCAGGGCTATGGCGAGAGTGATCTGGCGGTTGAGACCCAGACCTCCGAGCGCGCCAACCGGCGTGCCGCGGTGCGCCGCATCACGCCGCTGCTGCAGGGCAGCTGAGCCTTCCCGCCC
>Ga0208684_1001583_pt1 | contig 11919 bp, 11 predicted proteins | sample MalvireepMed_b05_FD_184245 | JGI IMG/M metagenome (GOLD analysis project Ga0208684, IMG submission 184245) | Marine viral communities from the Global Malaspina Expedition - Malaspina viral metaG DeepMed_b05 (SPAdes) (version 2) | ecosystem: Environmental > Aquatic > Marine > Oceanic | place... | reverse complement strand
AGTCTCCTGCTACAGTAACATCTGCACCACTAAAAGTTAATGCAGTAGTCGTACCAGATTTAATTATAAGATTGCCACTAGTATTAGTAGCTGATCCAAATGTAGTACCATCATCTTTAAAGAAGATGTCACCACCGCCAGCATCAAGTACAATATCTGTACCAGCATCGATATTAGCTAGAGCAGAAGCAGATATAGTAAGGTCAGTACCATCACCCTCAATCTTTTCGCCATCGTCACCAAATGTAATGCCTACGTCCGCTGGAATATTTATATCTGATGTAGCAGTAAGATTAATATCTGCTCCCGAAGTAATCGTAAGATCAGTATTATTTCCTTCAATTTTTTCGCCAGTGCCAAAGGTAATTCCTACATCGGCGGGAATAACCACATCAGCAGTAGCAGTAAGATTAATATTGTTACCTGAAATTGTAAGGTCAGTACCATCACCCTCAATCTTTTCACCATCATTTCCGAAAGTAACCCCGATATCCGCTGGGATGTTAATGTCGCCACCACTCCCAACTGTGATTGAAAGGTCCGTTCCATCCGATTCAATTTTCTCCGTTGTAGCAAAAGTGACACCCACGCCACTAGGAATATTAACATCGGCAACAGCAGTGAGATTGATATTATTTCCCGAAATTGTAAGATCAGTTCCATCGCCTTCTATTTTCTCCCCGTCATTACCAAATGTAACACCTACATTAGCTGGTATATTTACATCAGACGTAGCAGTTAAATTAATGTCGGCACCAGAAGTTACCGTTAAATCTGTACTGTCTCCCTCAATCTTTTCGCCAGTGCCAAATGTTATACCTACATTAGCAGGAATAACTACATCAGCAACAGCCGTAAGATTAATATTATTACCAGAGATAGTAAGATCAGTGCCATCTCCTTCAATCTTCTCTGCATCATCACCAAATGTAACACCTACGTTAGCTGGTATATTTACGTCACTAGTTGCTGTAAGATTGATATCAGCACCAGATGTCACAGTTAAATCTGTGCTATTACCTTCGATCTTTTCACCAGTACCAAAAGTAATACCTACATCAGCGGGTATTACAACGTCAGCAGTGGCAGTGAGCTTAATGTTATTACCACTAATTGTGAGATCAGTGCCATCTCCTTCGATCTTCTCTCCATCATTTCCAAAAGTAAGTCCTATATCTGCCGGGATATTAATATCTGCACCAGATACTAGATACAAATCTGTACCGTCACCATAAATATACTCTCCACCTTCATCATATAAATATAATCTTTTGGAACTGTCTAATACAACATCATCACTAAACTTAAAATGATCTTCATCTTCCATCCACGTAAGTAGACCATCACTGGTTTCTCCATCAAAGGTTACAGCAATATCTGTTCCTGCAGTACCATCCCCAATTGTAATAGCCGTACCTAAAAGCTTGGTTACAGGGCCACCTTCTGCTGTAGTGCCATCGTGCGAATGTCCAGTAGACACAGCAAAAGCAGCGACAAGTTGTGTAAACTCATTATTAAAATCTGCAGCATTAATTACTTCACCAGCTACAATCTCTGTACTGCTTTGTCTTGTATAGGTTGCCCCCATTATCGTCTTCCTCCAAGAGTAAATTCTAATTGATACGAATGTAAAGTAAAGGGATTATCTGAACTATCATGGTTAACTCTCACAGCAACAAGAAAACCTGATCCTTCAATTGCCCTTCTAAAAATAGGCGCTCCACTTGAATCATATACAGCATTACCATATGTAGAAGATGAACTACCATAAATCGCTATACCACCGGGAGAAGCAATATCAAAAAATGTAGGTTGTGGAGTATCTTTAGAATCAGAATCGTATCTTACTCTTAGTTGTGCCGATACTGTTCCTTCAACTTCATAATTTAAAATTACTCGTTGCATTAATTTACGAAGACCTGTATCTCCAAGAGATAAATCAGGTGATCTATAAACTGCTACAACATTATCTCCATCAAAGGTATCTCCACTTTCTTGTCGTCTAACGTAACCATCATAGCCACCTTCAATGATGTATTCAACATTACTAATAAAACCAGAATCTGCAGAAGAAGGCTTTAAACCTTTAAGATCAGCAAACTCATAGCCTATACCTTGTTGAGTACGTTTAAGTGTAGCTAAAATTCCTCTACTATCCGCTGCTGCACCCCCTGTTGTAGGATAAAATAATCTGTACTGACTTTTATTTCTTAGAATAACAGATGTAACATTATCAAATCCTATATCTTGTATTCTTTTTTGTATAGGTTTAGATACTGTACCTAATTCTATATCACCAATTCTAGTTGTAGCAGCAATAGTTCTTAATCCATCTGGCGATAAGAATAGTAAATCACCTCCAATTTCCTGAACTGAAAATCCATCGGCACAACCCAATGTACGAGTTACAGGAGCTACTTGCCAATCCGCTATACTTGTTCCTCGTAGTTGATAAATTTTATCCTTACCAAAAATAAACAAAGCATCACGAAAAACTTTTAATGCTACAATATTGGTATCTACTTTAATTGATCCAGCACCATTTGCTGCAGAAAAGGATGCTTCATCAAAAGGGGCAGAGAATACAATTTCTTGTGGGTTTGTAGACATCCCTGCAAAAAATGCATGATCTCTAAAGATTGCTACAGAAGCAGGATCAGAGGGAGCGCCTGTAGCATTTAAAAGAGTATATGTTGATCCATCATAAGTAGCTGCATTATTAACATCATCTACCATGATTACTTTAGGTGTATTAGTAAAGTTAAAATCGTCAAACTTATAGCGGCCAGCAGAAGTTCGTGTAGCTATGGAAGAACCCCAGCCTGTACCGGTACTAAACTTTAATACATTTCCTGCAGCCGCCAATACACCACTATTAAAAATCTTAACACCAAGTATTTTATTACTACTGTCTACTTGATTACTATCAAATTTAGAAGAACCAGTAAGTCTCCTATACCCACCTTGAATACTTGGCTCAAAGTTTTGTAACTCTGTAGCTGCTCCCGGTGGCATTGAAAAATCATCTCTATCAAGAATTAAACCACCACTTAAAGAAACTGTTACAGGAGATATTGCTGAAGTATCTGGCATTTATATTATCCCGCTGGTTTAATTTGTTCTTCAATAAAGAGAGAAACAGTTAAGTCATTTGCTGCAGATGCTTGTGCTTTAAATATATCTCCTGCCTCTAAGAATATATTAGCATCACTTATACGAAGATAACTATCTGCCGCTACACTAGATGTACTAACTATATCAAAAGTAGCACTTGCTGATGCGTCAGTCCATTTAAGTGTTATATCAGCGGCACTTGTGCCATCAACATTAGCAACCCATACCTCTTTTATACTGGCAGAAAAATTTGCAGGACAAGTATATACTGTTGTTAAACTAGTGCTAGACAAGGCTGAACCAGCATTTACAATTCTTACAGCCATGTGTTAGCCCCTTTTATTAAAAGCATAAAATACTTGCTCACCTATGGGGTAAAGTACAGATGAGCAAGTATCTATGCATACTAAGTTACTACGAAACTGAAGCACTAAATGGAGTAGCTTCCGTGCCACTCGCTGTTAGGATGCCCTTAACGATATACTGGTTAGTAGCAATATCAATAAGTGTAATTTCATCACCAATAGAAACACCACCTGTCGTAGTACCATTCATAGTAATGGTATCCGAATCAGCAGCAGTATTAAAAGAAGCAACCGTATTGGCACTATCTTGATGAAGAGTGACAGAACCATCAATAGTATCAGTAGCATCAGCAACCTTAATAACATAGTTGGATGTATTTACTACAGATACGATAAATTGAAATTCTGCACCAGAACCAGTGGCCGCTGGTAAAGTAAACGTAGCCGCCGCATCACCACCAACTTCACCCATTAGCAGAATACGTCCTGCATGATCAGCGTTTGTAAGTGTTGCGGTTGCTGTTAGAGTAACTAAATCTCGTATAAATGATCCGCCTAAAGTGGTAGTACCTGCAGTAACCGTAACGCCACCTGCAGTAACCGTTAGACCACCTGAAGTTACAGTCATGCCATCTTCAACAAAGACATCTTCAGGGACACGAGATACACCTTGCGTCATTTTAAAACTAGCCATTTTTCATTCCTTTCTTTAGCTAAGTTATGATACAGTAGCACTAAACATCGTGGCGATATTAGAACCTGCGGCACAGGTCACCATACCGCTTACTGCATATTGATTAGATGCTATATCAATAAGTTCAACATAGTCACCAATCGCACCCCCACCAGTAGTCGTACCATTTAGTGTAATGGTATCTGAAGCAGCAGCAGTTACAAATGAAGTAGCTGCTGTACCGTCTGCATCAGTAATCATAATCTGACCGTCTATGGTGTCTGTTGCATCTGCCACCTTAACAAGATAATTAGAAGTGTTTACTACAGATACAACAAATTTAAATACACTTCCTGTGCCTGTTGCAGCAGGAAGTGTAAAAGTAGCAGCGGCATCGCCGCCAACTTCACCCATAAGGAGTGTTCTACCTGCATGATCAGCCGAAGTTATTGAAGCTGTTGCAGTTAGAGTAACTAAATCTCTAGTATGTCTATCGACATTCTCATCTATAAGCCCTTGTAATAGAGACATACGTTTTCTCCTTATGATAATACTAAGCGCATAGTTACATCAGTTCCACCTACTCGTTGATAATTCAGGTATTGTGAATCACCAGCTTGTTTAGGTACAGTAAGTGAATGTAAACCAGCAGCTAGTTTAACATCATTAGCAGTACTAATAGCAGCGGTACTAGAAGCACCAAAATTCATATAAATTTCACCATTAAGATGCATTGTTACTAAACTATAACTTGAAACATTTGTTCCCGCTGCAGTTGAGGCAACAGTTACAGCCGACTGCACATCCCAGAACATATTATCTCCTTGCGGTACTTGAGTCATTAATCTTCTCCTATGTTAAAAAGTTGCCGAAGAGGCATAAACAGAATTAATTGATCTGGGAATATAAGTAGATCGCATATAATCATGTCTGTTAATCAATAAAGTTTGCATATGTTTTATACCTTCGTTAAATAAGGCAAAACTACGTTCATACAAAGGTACTTCACTACGATATAAATAGGCATATGCAATAGCACCATCTGTAATAATGTAACCAAATCTATCTGGAATTGAAGTAGTATCGTCATGGTCAGAAAGGTCTGCACTAGGATGTGTATAGTAATCAAAAGATAATGTGTATGCCCTATTGGGAAAAGGCCATAGACCATACTTATTATCTGGATGCCGAAATACGTGCGTAGGTATTCCTCCTGCATCAATTTGAGCTACAGTATCTCCACTTGAATGGCTGGCAGCAGTCGTACTTTCTGCGCCTCTTGTAGCTCCAGTAAATGTAGTAGAACTTGTTCCTGTATATGTAATGTTCTCAGAATTAATTATTATAGTTCCTGTAGAATCAAAAGATGAAGTACTAGATACAGGAATTGTCGTGTCATCATCATCAATACCACTACTTAATGTCGTAGTAACTGTGTCATCTTCTTGTTTAATGTGTAAATCTAAATATTCTTTATAGTCTAAGAATGCAAGATGACGGGCAGCATTACCAAAAGTCTCACTCTTTCTAATTCTAAATGTATCATAATCTACATACTTTGTATTAGAAGGCAAAGCATATTTAACTACTCCTGCTGTAAGTGTTTTACTAGCTTCGGCAGCATTAAAAGGCCAACCAAATTCTCGTTGATTAATATAACGAATAGCTTGATTGACCGCATTTTTTACCTGTATTTGGATGCCACGAGCATCACTAAAATCTGTTGAAGTAAGTTGTACTTCATTAAGTTTAGCCAATGCATCATTGGTGTATGTTAAAAATGAATTTGCCATCTATTCTCTTTTCTATAAAGTTAGTGAGAGGGACTTTTATTGCCCCCCTCACTGTACTTTAACTACTAATCAAGCTGATCACGATCAACTGTAGCAACATGGTCTGCAACGCCAGTAACATCACAACAGACCAACCAAATACGAAGTTTACCTTGTGTTACATCACTAGAAGATGCATTAACTTTTACATCAATAGTGTCTGCAGCAGTAAGAAAAACTGAAATATCTGGGGCCTGTGATGTCGAAGTGGCATCACTGAAACCTAGCTTATTGCCACTATCGTCAGAAGCAGAAGCTAAGAAACCTGTTGAAGATACATCAATACCGTCAAACAGATCATCGCCAGCAGCAATATCAATATCCACAGTTGGAGAAGTGCCATTAAATGCTTTAATCACTTCTGCACCAGCAGCAATTGAAAGATGATGAGCAGGTATTTCCAGAACTTGGAAAATATCACCATCCGTAACTGCAGTAAATGTGCCTGCAGCAACGAGCGCATCAATATCCACTACGCCCTCTACCAAATGCATTACATTTCGTGCAGATGGTACAGCAGCAAGAGAATCGGCGGAAACGCCAGTAGTACTTTTAGCTGTTAAGTCATAAGTCGCCATAACGTCCCCTCCTTATGCTACGTTATACTTGGCATTGACAACCGCTTCTGGCCGAAGAATTTTCCGACCATAGAGGTGCATACCACGTACGATATCAGCAAAGCTATCAGGATCACGATACGATTCCGTTTTCGTGATCTGGCTTGCAGTGGCAATAGCGGACGCATGACCCGCAACAATGATACCATAGTTAGAGTTCTGATTAGCAGTACCACTTGTACCGGGACCAGTACCTACAGCAGGTAGATTGTTGGAAACATACACCTTAAAGCCATAATAATTGTTTAGAACCAGCCCGTTCCTAAGCGCACCGGATTCACCGAAGTCTGAATTTAGAAAACGCGAGTCTTCGTCCATTAGAACTTCCATGAAATGAGGCGATACAACAAGCCAACGACCATCTTTGTCCACAAACTGCGTGTCCAACAAACGGCCCATTCTAGCCACAACCATATTTGGAGATGCTGTAGCAGTTGGAAGGGCACTAGCACCCGGAAGACGAGGGGCAAGCGGAATTGAATGCGTACCCGCCGAAGTCGTAGTGATACTACCGAAATCACCCTTCTTCAACTGCATTGCAGATAGCAACTCATTGGAACCAGCAGTCGAAACAGCCTTGCTTCCAGATACCGTAGTATTAGCGGTACTGGCTACAGCACTGATTGAAGCTTGAGCAAACCCCGAAAGATAGCCTAGAACTTCTTGGTCATACTGATCTTTTAGGCGATAACCTGCACGATCAGATGCCATCGACTGAAAATTCACATGAGAATGCGCTTCTTCAATGTCATCTACCTTGAAAGCAAAGTAATTTGCCTTGTCTACAACAAGACTAAAATCTTCATCATCAAGGTCTTGTGGAGTAACCTGCAAACCACGGGCATACTCTTTGACCGTAATTTCAGGCTCTTTGATAATGCGGACAGTATCGCCAAAATTAGCGATTTCACCAAAGTAATCATTATTGGTGATGTCCTCCGCAACAGACGACTTACGAAAAGCAAGCTGTGTCTGTTTGGAATAAATTACAGGGCTAAAATTACCATTAGGTAAACTATTATACCCCGCTGCACGAGTAAAAGCCATTTTATCTCTCCTTTTTCTCGTATTTAACAGACGCTAACTTACAATTGTCTAACAGAGGCTATTCTTTTAGGGTGCATTAATTAATATATTTGGCCTAACATATTAACAATGGGCCTAAAGTAAATAGGTAAGTCATTAAGATAATAGTAGTTGCATAATTTAGTTTAACGTATGAGTGGTCCTACATTAATAGGAGGTCATATAATTATATACGTAGTTATATTAATTTATTCACGTTTGTCAAGGATTATCTTGCTGATCCTGAAATATCATAAATAAATTTATCTGTACGTATAGCTTCCATAATGTCATCTTGATATTTTTCATATTCATCAGATGACATTTCTTGTACACTAGACTCTCTAAGATAATCTACTGTTTCATCAGATTGAGGACGGCTTCGTTCAGTCTTTTCAGATACAGCAAAAGCAGCGTCCTTATTACTTTTCTTTTTAGAAGTTTTAATATCCTTATCAGATTTATATAAATCAATTGCTCTGGCTGCAGCTAAAGCATCTACATCATTTTCATATAAAGCCTCTTGAATCCACTTAGGTTGTTCTTCCGCCCATTCGTGAAACGCATCATCATTACGAATGTCATCAAAATCAGGATGAAATTGCATTAATTCTGTTTCTGCTTTATCTCGTTCCACCCCTTCTTGCATCTCATCTATTTCTCTAATGCGATTTTCCAACCCTTCTGCTTGTTCTCTAGCTTTCTTTATTGCTATTGTTTCAATAATACCTGCTACATCTGGATATTGCTGCGCCCATTTTTCTATCTCTTGTTCTGATTTAGGTAGCTTTATCTGTTTTTTTGTAGCAGAATCTAGCTGCGCCTCTAGCTGTTTTATTTTAACATGTAGTTCATCTGTTTGTTTTTGAGTATGCCTACGTAGATCACCGTATCTCTTTTTAAATGTTTTCTCTTCAGCAGACTTAGGAGTTTCCTCTTCTTTATTTTTTTCCTCTTCTTCTGAATCTGTTTGTTCAGAAAGTAATTCTTTTAACTCCTCTTCCTCTCTTTCAATCTTATCTTGATTAGAGTTGGGTTTCTGCATAAAAGTTTTCTTAGGTATTTCTTGAACTTCTGCTAATTCAGGCATTGTATATCTCCTTTACCGGGGCCACCGTGGCTGTATAAATACAGGGGATGAGTAGCCAGCGTATTGGCGTATGTTTAACGTGTTGCCAATCCACGTCTGCGTGTAGACATTCCTTCAGGTGAACGTAACTTAGCTAATCCACTAGCTATTTCTGGAAAAAGCTTACGTAAAACTCTTGCTTCTTCAGTTCCTGAAAACCTTCTAATGACATCCTGTTCATCGGGAGGAAGTTCTACATATCTTTTTTGAGCCTCTACTTGTAATTCATGTATAACTTTTTTTGTTATAGCTCCTAGTATATGATGAGCTTGTGTTTGTTCAGCCATGTATCTTATCTCCTTCTGTAGATAGAGCTTTCTTCTCTACTATTAAACCTAGCAGATAATGGACTGGTTCTAAACTGCGTATACATTTTCCTAAGAAAGACCTCTTTGTACATTTATCTGGATTAATATGATGTGCCATTTCTATACACCATGCAGTAGCTAATGGCCTGAAAAAATTAGTAACAGTTTTATTTTTATGCATTAATTTAACTACTGGTTTAGCCCAGTAATGATATCCAGCGTATGAAGTTTGAGAAAAGGGTTCATACTCATGGGCAGCTTGATATAATTCCTTAGACATTAAACCTTGTCTTAATAACTCTGTACAAATTACCGTTCCGGGTCCGTCTGGATCACCATCTCCCGAACCGGGAGGCCCGTGGTCTGCTTCAGAACCCTGACTACTAGGTGCGCCTGCAGTAGCTGCCCCAGAGAAATCAAAACCTGCCTCTGCTGCTGATTCTGCACTTGACATTTCACCCTTACCCATAGCAGCAATATCACTAGCCATTCCTATATCAACATCTGCAGCCGCTTGTGCTTGTCCAATAGCCGCCGCCATGTCCATTCCTGCCAGTTCGGCTCCAGAGAATGTATGTCCTTCACCTACGTCGGGGGTTCCGTAACCACCAGTACCTGTTGTATCAACATCTGTATCTGCTTCCAATCCGGGTATATCTCCGGGGGCTTGTTCACCAGTACTTATACCAAAACTTGGAGCAGCTTCCATTCCGGGTTCATCTGATGTAGTCTCTCCAAATGCAGTATCTGATTGAAAATCTAATCCGGGTATATCTCCGGGGGCTTGTTCACCAGTACTTATACCAAAACTAGCTTCAGCTTCCGATCCGGGGGGAGCTATACCAGAATAGTCTGTATCCTCTGTGCTTGGTGTTATATCAAAATCAAAAGCAGCTTCTGGATCAGAATATGCTGGATCAGTATATGCTGGAGGTGCTGGAGGTTGTGAAGTTTGTCCCGAAAATAAAGGACCAAAAGTATTAAAAGCTATACCTAATAATCCACCTTGCATTAAATCACTTATTTGACTAAATGCGGTTTCTAAATCTGGATTATCTGGAACACCTTCCGTTGTTGAAGCAATATCACCTACAGGATCAGTTCCACCTTGTCGCCTCTGCCTTCGTGGATTTAATGTTCCTGTACTAATAGTAGGAGTAGGAGTTGCTGGACCGATAGGGAGAATCCTTTGATTAGGAGTAGGATTTGTTGGTGGGCGCATTAATCCGCCTTTTTGCAAATTACGCTGTACTAAACCACCACGTTGCCATGCGTCTCCAACACCTACGCCCGTACCGGAGCCAGTGCCTACTCCACCGGGATCACCACTACCTGCTGATGGCCCAGCATCTACACCCATACCCATACCAGCTTCTCCTATGCTACCACCACCATATGCTCCACCACCATAAGATGCTGCATCAGCAGCAGCTTCGGCTGAAGCAGCAGCGGCGGCGGCTGCACCAGAAGCAGCAGCATCAGCAGCAGTTCCACTAACTCCCCCAGCCGGTCCTCCGGGCTGACCAGAAGCAGGACTAGGACCACTAAAAGCTTGACCACTAGTAGCAGCACCACTAGTAGTTCCAGTTCCAGTTTCTCCCCCAGTAGCGCCGAAATCGCCGCCATAAGCTTCAGAGACATTGGCGTCAGGATCACTCCAATCCCCACCAATACTAGGACCGGGGCCACCGGCACCTTCTTCTCTATCTATTCTTGCTTGCTCTCTTTCACGCTCTTCTCTTTCTCTGGCTATCTCAGCCCGTATCTCTGCACGTCTTTTTGCCCTTGCCTCTTGGCTATCTTCTTCCCTACGTCCTTCAACGTCGGGTCTTTCTTCAGCATTAGGATCAAACCTTCGATAACCTTCAGGTTCAGGATATATTTGCTTACCATTAAGGACAGGAATTGTGATAACATTTCCATCTTCATTTATAAAATAATACTGATCTGTTACACCTCCTGTAGCTTCACCAAATCCCGGTAAAGCCGGTGGTGGTCCAACAGGTGCAGATGTACCCGGAACAGGAGCCTGTTGTCCAGTTTCTCCTGTAGATATACCCGATAGTGTAGTAGTAGTTTGAGAAGTTGGAGTAGAAATAACAGCAGGCGTACCCATTTGAGGAGCAAGAGGCGGTGGTGCTTGAGTAGTTACGTTACTTCCGGGTTGAGTTGGAGTAGCTAGTGGTTGTCCTGTAGTTGGATTAATACTATACGTCATATTTTGACTGGTAGGAATAGTTGGCTGAGTTCCTTGTTGAGGTAAATAATAAGTACTGGGAACATAACCACCCACTTGATATTGTTTTGGTGCTTCTTCCTCCTCTTCATCTATATATTCTAAATCAATTACAGAGAATGGCATTCCACCGGGATTAAACATAGAATCATTTGGAATTTGAGCTTCATCAGGATTACCAAATTGACCCATTGCTTCCATCTTTTTATAGCCCATCATAGCTTCGTCACGCATTTTCATAAACTCTTCTACACCATGATATCGAACTACTTCAGCAGGAATAATCATTTCTCCAGAACTTAAATTAGCATCAACATTATCTGCTACTCCTTCAGTAGTACCACCAGTAGGAACCACATTTCCAGATTGCTGTTCAACTTCACCGCCTTCTTGTAAAAGCCCAATATCCCTATCGCTATTTTGAAACATATCCATTTGATTTTCTAATGCCATTACTTATTCCCCAATACATTTTGTCTTAAATCTTTAAGATGCTTTAATAGTTCAATAGCACCTTGAGCTTTATATAAAGCTACATGCTCTTGAGATTGCTCCAAAACTTTATGCTGCTGTTCAACTAAAAAATCTAAGTAATTACTTAAATTAACCCATTGGCGGTTGTTGTTGAACAGGGGGTGGA
>Ga0208684_1001573_pt1 | contig 11955 bp, 15 predicted proteins | sample MalvireepMed_b05_FD_184245 | JGI IMG/M metagenome (GOLD analysis project Ga0208684, IMG submission 184245) | Marine viral communities from the Global Malaspina Expedition - Malaspina viral metaG DeepMed_b05 (SPAdes) (version 2) | ecosystem: Environmental > Aquatic > Marine > Oceanic | place... | reverse complement strand
TTCCACAAGGAACTCATCATCCACCTCACGGGTTTCACCGGGGTTCCAGCCCAGCCCTTCCCCGTTATGTAGCCGACGGTGAAGGAACTTGTCAGTAATATTGGTGATACGAACCATTTAACGACCCTCACCACTCTACGTCAAATCCCTTATCATACCCTGCGTCTTGAACTTGGTGCAAATGAGTTCGCCCGCAGTAATGAAGGCGAAATCCTTGGCGAGTTTCTTGGTAATACCAAGGTCTTCGTTTGAGACGTAGGTGGTTGGTGCGGCCAGTTTGAAGTAGAGGTTAGCCATATCCAGTAGATAGACACGGCTGGTGACATCCTTCGGGATGTGCTGGCTGACGTAGATTGGAATACTGTCGTAGTAGCCAACACGACTGTCGAGGTTCATTCCTGTTTCGCTGCTAACCCCATTCTGGGCCGACTGCCCCATTGGGCCGAGGTCGTAGCGCCACGTTGAAGTGCTGCTGGCGTTCAGAAGTTGTTTGATGTCCTGCATCGTGTCGTGGCCGGTAAGCAGAAGCAGGTCGTCGTAGTTGACGCCGTTCTCCAGCGCGTTCTGGATAGCGGCATCCAGCATCGCCGTAGTCAGCGCACGGTCGGTACCGCTGTTGTGGTTCACATAGCCGTCCGCCCAACTTACGGCTGAACGGTCAACACCCGTAGATGCACCCCATACGTCTGCATCGGTAGCCGCGCTGTTACTGACAGCGGTGTTAGCCGCATCCGTCCACGGTATCCTGTCCAGCGACTCGAAATCGTCGCCAGCAGGAGTGTCGCTGTCGGTCGTCAGTTGCGAGTCAATGTAGTAAGTGTGGGCCTCTGCCTGTTCACGGCGCAGGAAGGCCGAAAGCCCCTTCACTCCGTCGTCGGCTTCCGCCAGCATTTCAGCACGGGTGCTGACATCCCACGGCGTGACTACTTCCTTCATAGTGGCATTCACTTCTACAAGGTCAGGGACATCGCCCTCAACATCGTTGCCGGTAGCACCGAAAGTGCCGCCCTCGGGTGCGCCGGAAGTCGTGGTGCCGCGGGCAGTAAGCACGCGCCAGCCACTCTGTGTCCAACCTTCCTTACGGAGAAGTTTGAAGATTTCTGACTTGGTATTCAGATTGTTGTACACAGCCGCGCCATACATCGTGTTGAAGTAGGTGGTGTCAGCCGTGGTTAGCGGGTCGTCCGCCTTCTTGATGCCATAACGCTTGGAGATGCCAAGCGTGCCGCCGTAGTATGCGTTCACATACTCGGATAGTGTCATTCCAGCCATTTTAGTTACCTCCAGCCCTCTCAACAAGCAGGTCTATGTCTTCCAGCGATTTGCTGAACTCTGTCCAGTTGGTGGGTTTGGGAGTGGAACGTGGCTTCGTCGCGGGGGTGCGCTTCTTGCCTGCATATATGTTGATGCCGTGAGTCTTCAGTACTCCGAGTGCCTTTTCAAGGTCTTCAACCTTCTCGGCGGGGGCGGGTTCGGACTTCTCCTCTTCCTCCTCCTCCTCGGCTGGTTCCTCGTCTTCCTCTTCTTCGAGTTCCTCTTCGTCCTCGGCCTTCTCGTCAGCACCACCCATCTCTTCCAGATAGGCCAGCACTTCCTTCAGTTTGAGGAGTGTGTCTTCGAGGTCTTTAACAAGGTCATCTTCCTTGTCAACGTCCTCTTCAAGCACAGGTTCTTCCAGCGCTTCCGAGGTGTCTGCTTCGACTTTGACATCCTCGGCTTCATCGGCTTCGGTGTCCTTGGCTGTCGCGCCACAGGTGCAAACGGTCATATCGCTTCAGGGCGCTGTTATTATATAAATGAAAGAGAGTTTCCGGAATTAGCCCTTTGGTTTGCCCGGATTCCAGCTTGAACGGCCAACAGCATTGCGCAGTTCATACCCGGATGTGCGGCCCTTTGAACCATCGGGTTTGTTGTAAGTCTGGTCGAAGCGGCCGGGGTTGTACCAGAGTTCACTACACCACGCCCTCTCATCCCTGACTTGACGACGACCGGGCAGCCTGCCAATCTTACGCGCGTTAAAGCGACAGTTATTGAACCACGTTTCGGGCGGCCTTCCAATGCCCTCGGTCGGCTTCTTCTTGGGCTTTTTCTCGACCATAGTCGTTACTTGTGCCAACAGTTTCTCGCACTTGGCAAGGCGCAACTGCTTATGGATGTCAGACAGCAGCGCCTTGGATTTGCCAAAGCGGCGGGCGAGGATAGCACGGTGGTGATTCTCCGCTTCGGCCTTGGTTGGGTGGCAGCCGCCCGGTATTGGTTTGCCTATCTTACCGGGAGTGCGATGGTGGAGAATACACCATTTGCTACCGCGCTTGCCAATCTTCTTCTCCAAATCCCCGCCGCATTGCATACAGGCAGTATGCAAAACGTCACCTTTGCTGTATGCAAATCGGCCGCTGGTGCCGGCTTCCGTATGCAAATCGGCCGCTTCATTTGCTGTACGCGACATTAATGTCGTCTTCGCCATTGACACATCCGTGACCTTGGCATCCGGGTTGGCAGGCGAATCGCCCACCCAAGACACAGACCAGAGGGACAGTTCGTTGATTCGGGTGTGGCAGTCGTCTTCCGAATAACAAATCTTTTCTTGGTCAGTAGCCTCTCCCCGGATACTGCTGGCACCGTTAGGGCCGAACTGCTTTATTTCAGTCCAGACATTATCGTGCATCGGTAATTGGTCGTGAACGCCGACCCTTATCTTGATTTTACCACCTATAATTTTATAGGCTAAAGGCAGGCCAATCGGCTGTTCTTCGTGCCGATATGAATAGACTCCATATTTCATATAGAAGTCCATCGCTTCTTTGATGGTCTTTGTGGGTATCAGGTCGCCCTGTTTATCCACGGTAGGAGAAGAGATGAATGTTTCCATCACGCGGCTGTTATACCACTCGGGTCGGTAAATTTGCCAACCCGTTTCTTCTGCGACTGCCACGCCTTTGGAGTGTCCTCCAATTAATAAGCACTGATGCATTTCCGGAAATCCTTTATATGCTAAACAAGTCTGTTCTGCTTCTGGTGGACGTTTTAGCCCCTGATACACTCACCATTTCACTTTATTGAAGGCGGTAACAGGCGTATCAGTTCATCGGCGAAAGTGATGGGGAAGTTGCCCCGTTCCTTTACGAAGGCCGGACGCAGGTAAGGGCGTGGAGGCAGGCCACGGCGCTGTATCGCTTTCTTCACGGCCTCATAAGGAATGCCGGGATTGATATAGTTGTACCAGTCACGCAGGCTTCTCTCGAACTCCGCCTTACCAGTAGAACTGATATGAGGGCCAGTACCAAACTCAACGTGTTTGGCATATTTCAGGCGACTGCCTATCTCGTAACGGCGGGCTTCGCGGTCACTCTCCATCTCGATACTCTGCGCAAGGTTGCGCTTGCTTTTCGGTCCCTTGGGGTAGGGGCTGGCGAGGTTTTCCTCTGCCGCCCGCTGTATGTCTGTCCCCATTGTGAACATAGCGTTGTTCAGGGACTCCTTGATTATCTCCGGTAAGTCTTTGATAACAGTAGCAACCTCGGGTGCGTTGCGCACCTTCATCTTCAGCACAGTTACCGCCCTTCCGTTTCCGCAAGGCGCATCTCCAACTCCTTCTTCTTCTTCAAATATAGCCTGTTACGCATCTGGGCATAGCGTTGTTGCGTTGTCACTCGCTTACTGTTCTTCCAAGCCCGTTCCGTTTCACACTCATTACAAAGCCCGTGGACTCCAACGTGGACAGTCATTGCCCCACGCAAGCACTTCTGACAACGGTTGCTTCCCATTATGCCCTCACCAGCACCGTGCGCTGGTTAGGATGCAAAAGGGAGTGTCCCTTTAAGGATAGCCCATAACGATTCCCCACTTCCTGCTGTATCGCTATCAGGTCATTCAGTATCAGACCGTTGCCGGGGACGCGCGCTGCTAACTCCAGATGCGCCCGGCAGGTGCGCCTGTCCTGCATAACTATCAGCCGATACTTGAACTGGCGCTTCAGTTCCTTCTCGCCCTTCAGGTAGCCCCGCAGACGCCCCTCATTGTAGATATTGTTAATCTCTGTCCGTGCTAACCGTACCAGTTTGTATGTCTGCAAATTAGCCGACTTCCCCATCTCGGACACTATCTGCGAGATGGACTGCCCATCCGCAATACCGATAGAGATGGTGCGCTGGAGTGATTCACGCAGGCCATCCTGATAGCTATTGTAACTACGGGAGAAGTGAGGTTCGCCCTGAAGGCTGCGCACAAGTTCCTTGTCCGCTGTGTCTATCTCTACCTTGTTCTTCGTGCCGCGCAATTCCGTGTAGGCACTTGTAACACCGTGCTTGAAGGCGTTGGTAATGTCATCATCAACCGCCGCCTTCATCCTGCGCGCCAGCAGGATGCTGAAATTATCTACCGCAGCACGCAATCCCGCCTCTGTCTGCGTGGTCCGTAGCGGGGCCAGTTCCTCGCGGATTACACTTCGGAGTTCTCGGGCAACTCGTTCAATATATCCGCTGGTACGCTTGGCGCCTCGGCCTCCAGCGACTCCGGGGAAGGACTTGGAAAATCCTGACGCACCACCTCCGCGGTCTTCGGGAAGACCAGTTCGCCATTCTCATCTATGTCCACTTCCACGCCCGCCGACTGGAGAGAGGTAAGGATGTTGGCCTTAACCTGAAGGTTGTTGAGGCGCTGCGTTTCATTGCGTTCATTGATGTCATTGAAACGAATAGCCCAAGTGTTAATCTCTAATAGCTTCAGCAGCGGCTTGAAGAAGCCCTCCTCCACCATACGCTGCGTTTCGCGGATGGTGCGGTCGAAGATAGTTACCTGTTCGCCCTCGCTGTTAAGCCCACCCACACCCTGTATGTTACCGACGATAAGCGGCATCACACCGTAAGAGGCGTTGATGTCGCTGTTGATACGTTCCATATAGGGCAGCATCATCAGTTCATCCATATTGGGCATTACCGGAATGAACTTGGCGGTGGCGCTGGCATCACGGCTACTGATAATCGGAATGAAATTGGGGTTGCGGTGGGTTTCCTCTGCAATGTATTCTCCAAGCCGGTTCAGCGACTCTTCATCGTGACCCGGAACATCGAGGAAACCCTTGGGCGGGCGTTCCAGCCGATATATTTTCTTCTGCCACGCCTCTATCGCCAAGGCCGTTTCAATCTTGTTGGCAAGCCCGATAATCGGGGACTGCCCGTACAGTCGCGCGGACGCGCTGTATTTGTTGAAGTGGATTACCTCGTCCCGCGCAAACGGTATCTTCTCGCTTTGGGTATCATAGAAGTAGCACATCGGCACCAGCTTCGTGCCGGTTTTCCGGTTGTGGGTGCCGTCCATGAACTCGCGGGTGATGGGGTCGAACATCTCGTCATCACGGAAGCGGCCGTACTCGTCCACGTTGAAGCGCATGTGCTTGGCGTCCTCCACCCACAGTTCCTTCACGACCTTGCCGGTGATGGCGCCACCCTCGTCCGTGACGTAATCGAAGACTATGCTGACCCACGCATCATCGAAAATCTCCACCTGTCGTATCATCGCCTTCATCAGTTCCACGCCGGTTATGTCGGCGCTGCCGTTGGTGGGGTCGGCCAGCAGGCGCGCCAGTCGCTTGCGGTCCTCCTTGTCACCTCCCCCGCGGTCTATGTATTCCCAGCCTTTAGCTACCGACTGCGAGGCTATGCGGCCGACAACCGTCCGCAGGTGCGAGTAGCGGTCGGCCAAATCCTCAAGGTAGAACTGGTCAATCGTCGGCATTATGGCTTCCTGATAGCCGCTGTCAGGCGTCACGCCCGAATACACGGGCGTGCGCGCTTCCTTAAGCAGATTGGCGTCCAGCGTCTGCTGCCATAACTCCAAGGGCGAAGCCTTGCGCTGCGGGCTGCGGCCTATGATGCGGTCATACCAAGCCATCGGTACTTCCCTTCAACTCCGCCACTAATTTAAACACTCCCTTTGTCCGGATGGCTATCTGCTTCTCAAGCTTACGACTCCATTGGTGGCCGCTATTGCCGCCCATCAATTTCCACATTATGTAGCCCTTGGAAGGGCGCTTACGGTTATGGAAGTTGATGCCCTTGGGGTCAACAGGCGCGTGTCGCGCGTAATACTTGTAGATACGCATTGCGGTATCTATGCCCACACTCTCTTGTGAGGTAAGCAACCGATTCACCTTCAACGTCACGTCGCCACCACCATAGCCGAACTTGGCCCGCAATGCCGTTCCCTGTTTGGCCTCCCGCTTCACACCACCGGGAATGGGAAATGAGTCTTTCAACGACCCTCCCGTGCCAGTAGCCGCCGATTGGCCGGTTCATCTATGAAATCCCGTAGCACGGGTTCTACTAACAGACCCGTAGGCACCTCATTGGCGCGGGCCAGTTTCTTCAGTTGACGCTTGGTGTGCGCGGTCACGCCATACAACTCCAGCCTCTCACGCTTCTTCATAGTAAAAAGGGTGGATGGCGGCCTTGGAACGTTTGGTGAGACGATGCAAACACGACGCTTCGGCGAGAGTGGTTGTGTCCGCCATCCGGACAGGTAGTGGTCGGTTGCCGTTAATAAGTCTTACTGTTACAGGAAGTCCCAACGTGTAAAATGCAACCGCTTATTCTCGAATTTCTGCACGACCAACTCACACATCCACAACGCCATCACGGCGTCCGGCGTGTGACCCTCCAGCCGCCCGTTCTTACCATAAATCAACCGCGACAAACCATCCACCAACTTGCGCGTGCCGGGGCGGCTGTTCTCCCTCGCGCCTACACTCCACGGAATGCTATACTTCTCCAACTCCATCCGCAACGCTATCGCCGGAATCCCCACATCGTGCCGGTGCTTCTCCTTCCCCGTGTTATGCCCCTCGACAGGAAGCCCCGCCAACTGCTGCGCCGCGTGTACCACAAGCCGCTGATAACCATTCGACTCCACCATTATCTTCCGCGGATTGAAACGCACCGCTAACTCCCGCAACATCTGAACCTGCGCCTCCAGCCACCCCGCGCCCTGCGCCTGAATCCTGCCAGACCAGCAATAATGTATCTCGCGCATCTGCGTCGGCCGATGATACGACATCACCACAAACGCCGTTTCGTCGTGCTGCGTGTCCATCCCCACCGCCAAGTCAACGCCCATCACCGTTTCCCAATCAACGCCGGTCGGCGGAATGTCCATCTTACGCCCCTTATCCAAGCACTCCTTCAGAACGTGATACGGTATCACCGCACTCTGCGGGTCTAACGGATTCAACAAATACTCCGACTCAAACGCCCGACTGCCCATCGTTCCCCTCTCCTCCTCCAACCTCTCCAAAGACCAATACTCCGGCCAGCGCGGTGTGCCGTCCTTCAACAACGCCGGATGACGCAACGACGTCCATTGCGGACTCTCCGACACCCAGTCCGTCACATCACCAACCCGCTTCTGCGTCCCCACCAACAACAGGTTCGCATCAGGCAGCCGCATCGGCATCACAACTCGCTTAATGTAATGTATCACCTTCTCATCCGTCAAATTCGGAAACTCCTGAAGCACATCGTCCAGTATAATCATATGAACGTGCGGCCCCTCCAACGCCTTTCCTATACTCGCCGCGTGTACCCGACTCCCATTGTTGAAATACTTGGCACCCTTGCGCCACGCGCCCTTGGACTCCTCCTTCCGCTTTACAACACCCTCCAGCCGCCAGCTACGGCGGCAAATCTCCTCGAACTGTTCCAGTTTGTCCCACGCCTGTTCCAATGTCGCCGAAATATAAAGCGCACGGAAATTAGGCTGACGCAACATTCGATACGCTAACACCGATAACCCCCAACTCGTCTTCAAATGACCCCTCGCGCAGATTATCGCCGTATGCGTGTTCTCGCGGAACGCTGCCGTCCACTCCTTGTGCATCTTACCCAACGGAACATAATGCCCCGGTTCCAAAGACATAAATGACTCCAGCACCTCGTCCACGAAACCCTCCAACGTCATCGGCGTTGAACGCATTATATCCATCGCGCCCGTTACCGCCTGCGTCAAATACTTCGTGTCAATCGTCGAGGCACTTTGGGACAACGTTAATCTCCTTGGTTTCTACCCGATTTACCGTCATATACTCTATCAACTCTATGATACTGTCCGTCTCCAACAGCAACACCCCCTCCTCCCATATCCGCACAGACATACCTAACTCGGCCAGAAATTCCCGCGATTGTCCGTACTGAATACTTCAAAAAAGGTCTTGTCATCATAACGCGGTATCATATACGCCAAACCCGACTTCTCGCCCATCCGCGCCGAATACTCGCCTATCGGCTGCACCTTCCAGCGCTTCCGACCTATACAGAACAACAACGTATCCAGACTCGCCATCCAAATCTGGTCGCGGTCAAGCAACGGCAAATACCATATGTAATAATCCGCCTTCGATTTTTGTATGCCACTCCGCTTGCCCCGGCATTCATACTCCAATACCAGATTGCCCGTTCCCGTGGCATAGTCCTTCTCGTAAAGGTCAGTCTTAATCTCGTAAAGCAATGTCCGTTTCTCCGCCTCATCACGCATCCGTAAGTCAAAAGCACTCGTGTACCCCTGCCCAAGATACTTAAAACCAAAATAAGACTCTAAAAAGAACTTCATCACATTCTGACCCTGCTGCCCGTCCCGCAGGTCGGGCTTGAAGTCGTAATTAGCCATTGGCCGCCTCCCCAACGGGCGCGAAGAAGTCCAGCGACGGCTGCCTGCCTGCGGCAGCCAGACGCGAGTTGGCAATCTCGATATATTCGGCTTCGCGGTCTATCCCGATATATTCCCGATTCAGTTCTTTCGCCGCTACGCAGGTCGTCCCGCTACCCACGAAAGGGTCGAGAACCGTATCACCTTCGCGGGTGGTGAGTGTTATCAGATAGCGCATCAGCTTCAGCGGCTTTACCGTAGGGTGGTAGTTGCCTGTTACGCTGTGGGGTTCATTCATCGCGGTCGGCAACATCTTACCGCTTTCATTCTGCGAACTAAAGCGTGCCTCCCCCACCACAGATGCACACCCCTTACTCTTCTCTGACTTGGCGGGCTTCGGCACAATCAGGAACGGGAAGGTTTCGCGGGCCGCCTTGTCCCACGCATCGAGGTCGAAGTAACGGGAGAAAGAACCAATATCCCCATACCACCTACCCCAATCTGCCTTATTCCGTTCAGAACCTCCAAATGTTGTTCCGCCGGGGAACCCCTCTCTTTCAGTTCCCCCTCCAAATACCTGCCCGTCGTTTAGCACATCGTCGCTGACCAGCAGGTTCGCCGGGAAGCGGCCGCTGTCTGCGTCGCTTGCCAAGTGGTCGTCAGGAAGTTGCTTGAACCCCGAAGTTCCCTGCGCGAAGTAGTGGTCCTTGCCGCTGCCCCATCTCGCCCCCTCTGCGTCCCTCTCACTTTTATAAGGGATACGGCAGCCATCCATCCAAGTAACGCCCTTGCCGTTTTTCAACGCCTGTTCCACAAAGGTCTTTTCGGACAACGGCTTCATCGCAACGATGATGACTTCAACGGCAGGCTTCGGCTGGAACCCCCCGTAACAGCCTGCCAACGCCTGCGCCTCCGGCGTCTGTGGAACGTGGAGGTTATAGTTCTCCTTCGCCTCCCTCCGCGTAGCCAGCTTCCCCTCCGGGTCGCCTTTCATATTAAAAGCCTTGAAAGTCTGCACTTCAGCCCCCAGCCGCTTATCCACCTTCTTCCCGATATTGGAAGCCTTCGGAAACCCAGTCGCATAAGTCCAGTAAATTGAAGTGAAGTCTGTCCTGAAACCGGCATCCTCCAGCCGCACCATCATCCGTGAAAGAACATCCTGACGCGGTGAGGCCAACACCATACACCACCCGCCCGGCTTCAGCACACGCAGACACTCCTCCCAAATCTCGACCGGAGGCACCGCCCTGTCCCAATCCTTCCCCATAAATGAATAGCCATAGGGAGGGTCTGTTATCACCGCGTCAACAGAAGCTTCAGGTTGCTTCTGTAACTCCAACAGCGCGTCACCGCATATCAATCCAAACCCACTCAAGGAAACAACTGTGGACAAGTACGCCGATTATGCCCACCCTCCCCACAACTCGAACAACGAGGCCGCGCCTGCGTTCCCGCCATATTATCCCGACCCTCACGAACCATAGCACGAACCACATCCGCCTGCGCCATCATCTTCGGCGTCGCCCACCAACTCTTATCCACTAATACATTACAACGGCTACAATACAATACCCGACAGATGAAGTTCCCGCTGTCCGTTGCTACCTCCGATGCTGTAAATGTAATCTCACATTGCCGACATAACGGCCCCTCACTCCAACGCCCCATCAAGTGTTCCTCGTCTGCATATCATAAACCACCTTACAATCCGCACAAGCCAATACCAACATCACCTTACCCTCACCAACTATGTCCTGCGCCACCACCGAACCTCCACAATCCCGACACCCTATCAACTCAAACCCGCCCGCAATAACTCAATATACTTCTCCAAGAAAACTCGCTGCTGAACCTCATCCATATCTACCACCTGCAATGCACGCCGAATACACTCATTAATGAACTCCACCAACTCCTGCTTCTCATCCTCACGAACCTGCATCTTCTCCAACATCTGCGTCAACTTCGCAAACTCAAAACCGCGCAACTTCTGACCCGTCTTATCACGCATCCGGTCCAGAAACTCCTGCCTAACCTCCTCTATCTCCGCCATACGACCCTTCACCGTCACCTTCGCAAACTCCCGCGTTTCCGTCGCCAAGTCGTGTTCCATATCATTCCGCATCTCATCCCAACCCATTCGCTTCGCCCAACCCATTATCGTTTCCTTCTTCAATAACGGCGAAAAATCATAGCGGCTGTTCAACTCCTGCGCTATGTCCAAATAACGATGACCCTGCAAATACATCCCCAAAGCCTCCTGCTTGTCTGACAACGTAGCATAACGCGGCCGGTCCTCGCCCAACGCATCCGCTAACCTCATCCCTCAAACCTCTCCAAACGACCCTCAACAAACTCCCACTCCTCCAATATCCTCTCCACCCTCGGCCGTATCTCACCCGCCTCAAAGAAATATACCTTCGCCTCAAAACCCACCTTCTTACGAAACGTGAAACTACTCGGCTGCACCTCTCGACTGTCGTGACCCTCACCCATTGACAAACTTTACCCAACGCACTTTATTCCCCTGTGGTATCGTATCGCGCCCATCCAGACGTAACTGCTGAAGCCGGTTCGCCCGCATCGCCCAACGTGCTTTCGTCGTGCATTCATACTCCGGTATGAAACCCGCCCCCTTCAAACTCGCCCCCGTTTCTGACTGCAAAGTGTAAGTAATCACCTTCCGAAAACCCATTGCGAATGAGGCGCGCGCTGCGGCACCATACAACATACTACAAGCATTCTTCGCCCCATTAGTAGTTACGCGCCTCACTTCCATTGTGAGGCCATCGTCCAAAGAAGGCGATATTGGCCGCCCTGCTATTGCTACTCCCACTAACTCTCCATTCGATTCCAAACCTATACTGAACTTATGACCTTGGGGGGGCGAACTATGACGGTGATGGTAGCCCGTGTAATTGCACGCATCCCTAAATGAAATCGGTGTCAGCATCAAGCCCACCCCATCCATACTCCCATAGTTTCACCCACGCTTGCGCCTCTCCACATAACCATACAACGCATCCCACACCGGTTCCGTCACCGGCACTCCATCATCCTTCGCATACTTGCGCAAACTACTCCATACCTCCTGACGCACCCGGTCACGACCCACATTCAAAACATAAGTCTCCGGCTTCGGCTTGCCCTTCGCATAACCCGGCATTACATACCCAGCACAAGGGGGTTAATATAAACCGCCCCCTAATCCTCTTACAAAAAAATAATACAGTCCAGCCCCACAACCCTACACCAGAAGAATTGTAGACAAGGGGAGTAGCAGGGCGGACCCCCCCCCTCTCACGTGCGGCGGGGGGG
>Ga0208684_1001567_pt1 | contig 12007 bp, 26 predicted proteins | sample MalvireepMed_b05_FD_184245 | JGI IMG/M metagenome (GOLD analysis project Ga0208684, IMG submission 184245) | Marine viral communities from the Global Malaspina Expedition - Malaspina viral metaG DeepMed_b05 (SPAdes) (version 2) | ecosystem: Environmental > Aquatic > Marine > Oceanic | place... | reverse complement strand
ATTTTCTTTCATAATTAAAAAGAAGGCTGGTCACGGTTACGACGCACAAAAAACTGGTTATTATCAGCCCAGTTTACCCAGCCTCGATTGTTAAGGAACTACAATATCCAACTCAGGTGCAGCGGATACTATTTCGTTTACTGAATAGCCGTTAAAGGTGACTGGCTCGCCCGTTGCGGGGTCAAGCATAGCCTCACCGTTTTCGTTCTTCCTAGGAACCGGCTCCGTTTTGATCGTGGCATAGACAGCCTTTCCCTTGTAAATGTCAGGGTCAGGTTGAACAGTCTCCCAAGGGTTGTTCTCATCAGAACACTTGATGTCGGATGACAGTTCAAGAGTGCGGTGTATCTTCTTGATACGACCCGCCATCTTTTCTATGTACGGCAAGAACTGACGGAATTGTAACCCGGCAATCTTGACATTTCCCAAGGTATCATCTTCGATAGACTCAGGCGCAACGATCTCCCAAGACAGAACAACCATAGGGTTGCCAGCTTGAGATGTCTTACTCTCCGCATCAGCGACACGGATCGTGTAGGTATTCGATGGCAGAAACGGCCTTGCGTTCTCTGTTACATCATTCAGGTTTATAGTAGGCATTGTTTTGTTTTATCCTTGCATCATGCAAGAAATTAAATTGACACACGGGCGATCAATGCAGGTCAAAGGATACGAAGATGACAGTCTCCGCGAACACAACCCAGTTGCATCTTAATAGCACCCTTGTACCCATGTATCATAGAGATTTCAGTTGTAAATTGTGTTCCTTTAGTTTGTGTATTACTTCAGACAAACTCTTCTTCCAAAAAGCGCGTATCATTAACAGATCATGTTCGGTCTTGTTGAGAAGATCACCCATATATTTAATTCCGCAATTACGGAAACAGTTGGAAACACGAGGACTCCAATCAATCTCATCTATTCTTGAGTAGTAGTCTATACCCTTTATACTGTCAGTGACATTGTCATAAATAGTGTTGTCAACGAAAAGATAACGGTCGCCACCATGAAGTGACCAGACTTTTGTGCCACCTTCATCATCCTCTTTTGATACAACCACACCAGAATCTAGGTTCACCAAGACATCACCTTTGAACACTTTGTTGTTTTCAGTATTTATGTTAATCCAATTAGGCATAGTATTCCTCCAGACTGTTGATGACGGTGTTGAGATCGTTGGGTATGTACAGGTCGCTGAACATTCCCATCGGGGTCTTTGCGGAGGTTACTCCGTCAGAGTTTGTTTGAAAACAATACTCGATGGAATCTTTCTCGCGCCTGACTTCGGTGAACAAGACCAACAAAAACTCCTTCTCAATGCAGCCTTCGTGGACTTTACCCTGCACCTTGATGCGTCGGGTGTTGTACTCGCCGCCGGTTGGTTGCATGATCTTGACGATCTCGTCAATGGCCGTGACAACGACTATTGCTTTCTCGTTCTTGAGGCTTTCAAGTGTCTTGCGGATTGACTTGTTGTAGTGTGACCAGACATCGTAGCCCTTGTACATTTTCTGGGCCGTGTCTATGAGGATTTCACAATATTTTGTGAACGACTCAATGACAACGATGTCGGCGTTCTTCGTGGCCGTTTCAATTGCCTTCTCTATCTCAGGCAGCATTGTTGCGGTGATGGTCTGGAAGTTTTTGGCTTCCTTGAATGGGAAACCTTTGCGCTCAAGATCAACGATAATTGTATCTTTGAGTGGTAGATTTCTCAGCGATGTCGATTTGCCGGTTCCGCTGGAACCAACTATTCCAATCAGGGGTTTATTCATTTTTTCAGTTTTTGTTTCAGTACAACGAGGTAGTGAAATTGGTCGATGTTCTCTTCAATGGCAGAGTCCACAAGTTGTTCGAGCGACATTTTCCACATGCCTTTGTCGCCGGTTGGGTTGTGTTCAAGCATGCCTCTCTCAAATTTCTTGGGTGCTTCGCGTACAAAATGTGCAAGTGCCAGTCGTTTTATCTCAGGATCGGTCATGTCTGGAACTTTAACGGATCGTAGAGTTTTGTATAGTAATCATTGTCGATCACATTCTCAGCAAATTCACCGGCATTGCAGATTGAAGCGAATCTGCACATGCCAAACTTTGTCTCGCAACAGTTGAAGTTGGGGAGAAACTTTGGCTCTCCATCCAGACTTTCGGTTAGGACATCAACAAACTTTACGACGGTCTCAGTCAAGTGCAGCTCAAACTTTTTCATCCTGTCCTCCGTGAAATCCAAGATGGCACTACGCTGGAACTTGTTCTTGCCAGAGCGAGAGAGGAAGATGCCGTTGATAACTGCCTGATAGTTTTTGTCGGGAAAGAGTTTGCGAAGGATCATTGTGTAGACCATGAGTTGCGTGGACATTCGGAAGGCATCCAAGAACCTGTCAACGGCTGTGACAGCTGTTGATTTGTGGTCACAAAGAATTGGTTGTCCGAAGTAGGTTCCAATGAAGTCTATTGTGCCACATAGAAGAACATCGATTGTGCCGTTGGTGTAGAACGGGAAAGCAAACTTCATCTCAAGCAGAGGTTTGCCCTCGTGTTTCTCGACTACAAGACCATCCACATCTGCGTAGTTATCGAAGTATTGAGTGAGGCAGTTGGCCAAGTGACCGGCAGTTCGCCAATCAGTTTCAGGCACAATGATTTCAGGCTTTGTGTAATGAGCAATGGCAGCTGACATTGCCTCGGTCTTGTCGCCCGTGGCGTAAAATGATTCAAGTGCCTTGTGATAGGCTGTGCCGTACTCCATCTTGTGATTGAAGTCGTTGTTTCTCAGACCACGAACGATTGTGTAGTACATCTTCAGGTCACAGGTTGCCTCTCTGTATGCCGAGGCATCTATTCTCAGGATGTACCTGTCTTCACTTTTTTCTAATAAGGTTTTCAAGGTTTATTCTTCCGCGAGTTTTCTTTGTTAGTTGCAGTTCTTCAGCTTCCGGTGGACGAGCGATCTTCAGGTATGGTTCCATGTGGGCTAGAAGTTCTGAGTCTGTCATCTTCTCCAGCCGATCAACTGATATGTCCAGTAGTTGCTCCAATGTCATGTCTTGATGTCAAAGGCTGCCAAGATTAGACAGCCAAAGAAGATGATGAGATAGATTAATCCGATAAGGTCTAGTAGTGTCATTTCATTACTCGTACGCTTGTTTCAGTTATGTCCACTTCGGACTCCGGGCCAATCAGATTGTGTACCCACTCCTTGTCGTCAGGACTGACGGCAACTTTACGCTCAAACAGTTCCTCTTCTGGGGCTGTCTTGTACCAAGTTTCGAGGTCGTTCTTCCACTTGAGACTGTCATTGTATTCGTACTCGATCTCACGGCTTGCCAGACGGTTCTTTGATGTGTCCTTGAAGTAGACAAGGATTCCACCGTCGAGTTTGCGTACGGAGACACGAGAGCGTAGGAGTGTGTACTTGTTCTCGTCAAAGTTATCGACGATGAACTTGAATCCATCGTTGAACTTGACATAGAGAGTGTTGGGCGAGTAGCCGGTGGACTCTGTGGTCATGTAGACATCCTTGCCTGTCTCCAATAGACGGTCGAGAATTGGCTGGATTTGCTTTGCCGCCGATGGCGAGTAGCTCGACCGCTTTAGCTTCATCGATTCCTTGTGAGGAATGGATGCTATGAAAGTGTCTTTGCTTTGCATTGTTCCATTAATTCTCTGGCCTTATCATGTTCACCAGCAGCGACAGCCGCTTCGGACAGGAGGAATAGTTTGCGAGCCGACAGTTCCTTGACAGTTGGATGCCACTCTTTAGCTTGGTCTTGTGACAAGACACAGCCGTCAGGGTATTTTTGGAATATATCTTCCTTGAATCTTTCCAACTGGGAGGATGGTAGATTCTTGGGTAGATTGTTCTTTGTCTTGGTTCTCAGCCGGGACTGTATCTGTTGATTGAGAAGGGCAAGACAGGTCGGTTCTGTGTATGCTGAGACTACCTCTTCGATAGTTTCAAAGACAGGAACATAGAACTTTAGTCCCTTGAAGTCTCCTTCGATGAATTTCTCTTGTTTATATTTCATAAATGGGCAATTGTTAAACCCGATGACATGTTAGCAGGAAGTGTGCCAACTTTTTGGGGGTTGGTATTACTGATAGATGACTAATTCGCCTAACACTTTGTATCGTGCGATAATGCTTTGTAATTCTCTATAGTTTCCAGATAGTTCTGTTAAATTTGTTATTTTGTTGGTGAGGTCTTTAGCTTCTTTCTTGTCAAAGCCTGTTTCTGTCAGGTAGAGCGTGATGTCGTCGGGTCTTTCTCTCAATGGGGTTGTCTGGATTATGAAGATCGATATGCGATGGAACAGGTCTAGTCTGAATCGTTTCTCTCTCACTTCAATGCGGAGGTCTTTGTTAGTTGAGAAGACTAGCCGACAGTTGGCTGCTGTTAGCTTGGCATTTCCTACTTTGCGAAAGTTCTTGTGCTGAATGAATCGCAAGAGTTTGGGTTGGATCAATAGGGGAAGCTCGCCTATCTCGTCAAGGAAGAGTGTGCCGCCGTTAGCTTGCTGGACTAGGCCGGTTGTGTCACGGGTTGCACCCGTGAAAGCGCCTTGCGCGTGGCCAAACATTTGTGACTCAAAGAGTTCTGGTTGAAGAGTTGTGACATTGACAGGGACGAAGTTGTCACCGTGGCGATGTCTGCTGGTTGCGGTTTGGCCTTGCCTTCGGTTGCCATGTAGGATGTTGGCCATCTCCTCTTTACCCGTGCCGGACTCCCCCGTCACTAGGACGGGGTCGTCTCGGCTGGTCAATACTTGAGCAAACCGAATTTGGTCAAGCATGTGTGGGTCTTGAGTTATCAGATCAGGCATTGACTTCTTCTACATCAACCCAATCTACTTTCAATATCTTTTTCCAATCCCACTCACTAGGATGCCCGTCGAAAGACGAGTGTTCAAAGGTGAGCTTGATTGTTATTTCCTTTATCTCCTCCTTTTCAATGGGGGGAGTTTCGTTCTCACGCTGGCCCCAAGCGTCTAGTGAAGTCCAACTCATTGCTTTGCTAGGAAGTTGAGTACACGGTGAGAAGTGCGCTGGGCTAACTCAAAACTCTTCTCTGAAAGAGGGGTGAGTTCTTGAGTGACAGCGTTGTACAGGTTGTAGATGTTGCGGCGATGGTCTAATTCATAGGTTGGATTAGTCCATGTTTCCTCGATTCTCTTTGCTCGACGGTCGCCAAGCTCCATCTTCTTGATGAGAACGGAACCTTCATCCTGTGTTATCTGTCGGTTAGACATTGCCTTATAGAAATCAACGGCGGCAAGCCATTGAAATCGTGACTCCTTGATTGTGTCCCGCAAGAATTTTAGGTCGATGCGGTTGTTGTGTACCTTGGTCACTTGACTTTCCTTGGCCATTGAAACCATGCCATTTGAGCAGATGTAACGCAGTAGACCGGCAGCTAGGGTGACTCCAGTTGAGCCATCATAGGAGTTCTTGGCAAGGAGACGGAATCCAAGGTTGTCTCCCGGCACTATCTCACGCTGCTCACTATCAAAGTCGTAAACAGCGTACATCCGACGACCACCAGCTACCGAGTAGGTTTGTCTGGTGAAACCACCGTAGTCTAGGCAGGATTCGATTGTCTCCAGAACATCTTTGTTCTGAACGATCTTGTATTTCTTGCTTGTTACGGCCAAGCACTCGCCTGTGTCCTCGCGGAAGTTGCCGACAAAGCCGTCAACTCTCACGCCTTTTGAGTATATGGATTGCCTGACGACATTGAAGTCGTAGGCATCTGTTTGTTTAGTTTTCATTTTGTTTGTTGTGGAGCTTTTCCACAAGATTGTATATTTGCTGTTCTCCTTTTTCACTTATTGGTTTTTCGAGTACGAAGTACAAGACTTTCCTGCCACTTTGTAGATTCTCACAAACACCCGTGTTCACGCATCGTATATTCTCACGAATTAAAATACCACCAATAATTGCAGTCAACATTTCCCGATAAAATTCGCTAATTTCCCAAATGTAGTGGTGCATTACTACTGGTACATATAATGTTGCTATTGGTTAAAGTGCTGGTTTACAACCGGCGCACATAATGTAGCGATTGGTAATGGTGCATTACTACTGGTAATCATAATGCAGCAGTTGGTTTTTATAGTCCACATTTATAGCAGGGCAGATACCCCTCGAAGGGTGAGTCATTCCACGACTCGCCACCCCAACCACCACATTGAGGGCAACTCTCTTTTTCCTGTTCTTTGATTTCTTCTTCCTTAAAGTCAGGGTCTTTACCCCTGATAGGCTTGGTGTGTCTGTATTCCTGTTTCATTTTACCACCAACAATCGTAGGTTACAGTCCAACCGTCAGCAAGGGCTTCTCTGGCCCGTGCAATGAATTCTAGGTCTTTGTTGGCATAGTAGTTCATGTCCCACTCATAGGAATCGCTACCAAAAAAGAATCCTTCTGTCTTTGGTAGGTCTGCCTTGCGAACGACGGTCTCTAACGAGTCAATGTCGTCAATGGTTAGTTTAACTGGCTGGCAGTTAAAGTCTCCTGTGCCTCCTTGGCTGCGATAGAGTGACTCCATCCAGCCCTGTAACCTATTGTGCTTGCGCCAATCGGCTATTACTTTTTCATCATCGCCTTTCTTGGCAATGGCTATTTGGTCTAGTCCCATTTTGCTTGTGTTTGTTCGTGTTTCTTTGCCCATCTAACCCACTTGCGAGGGTTGCCATAGACTTTTCTTGCTCTGTTTACTCGTCGCTTCTTGTTTGGAAAATCTGTTTTGTAATTCATGGTGCGTGATTCTTGTCTGCCAATCTCGGCTGTTGTCATGCCGTGCCGAATGGCAAACCTTTTGAACGCATAGTCGAATGAGATGTAGTTTGTAATTTTAGAATCTGCCATATTCTTGGATAGAATTATCTTTTGGAAACAGGATTGTTAATGGTGGAATCCAACAATGCATTTTGTATTCTTCAAAGTATTTAGCGTATTGAGGGTTGTTCTTTAAGTAGTTGTGGTTGTATCGGAGGGTGTGTATCTCTTCGAGTGTTAGTTTGTTGCGTGATTTCCAGTTAGTGTATTTGCCTTCCTTTCTACTGCTCCAACCGTATGGCAAGTCTGCAAAATCTTTTTTCCAAGGGTGTATCATAACTCGGATAGTCCCGTGTCCTCTAGCAAGTACCAGCTTCGGGCATTTATGGGCTTGGACGGACTGTCAGCACCGATGCACCACACATATTGTTCGTGCTTGTGCTGGTGGAATCGTAGTTTGCTGTTCATCTCATTGAGTAGGGTGTTGAGGCGTTCGCGGGTTGTTGGTGTACCCCAACCGGCAAGTGTTAGGTGGATTTTATCGCCTCGTTTTCGGGCGATTATGTTTCCGTGCAAGTAAAGTTCGGTCATATTGCCGCCAATTGTGGGGAATGATCGGACTTTTGTGTTGTCTCGGCTGAATTTGCGCTCGTTGATAAAGGCAAGAGCGGCTAGTCTACTTATCTTTCTCATTGGTATGGGTTTTCTTTGCTGAATACTACGAATTTGCTGGCGGGGTCAATGTTATCAAAAGTACAGGCTTTTTGCCAGTTGTCTTGCGTAAGCAATGCCGAGCCATCAGCTAGTTTGGTTGCATTGTAGATGTGGCCAGCAATTAAGAGGCCACCCTTTGTCGTTTGCGCTATCGTGTGACGCTCCAGTCGTTTGGGAGCATCTAGGCAGACGACTGTGTGTTTAAGTAGTAGGATTCTCGCGTTTATTAGTGGAGCTATCATTTTGTTTTTATGTATTGGTCAATGTTTTCTTTGTATTTCTTCAGGAATTCTCGCTTGGATAAACGAGTTGATTTCCAGAAATTGTACAGGGCTTCGTCGTTTAGCAGCCAGAGTTCTCGCTCGTTGTTGTTCATGCGGTTGCCTCCAAGATTGCACCGTTGATGGGTGAGTAGGCGTCGCCGTCCTCTACGAAAATGTGGCCTTTGCCCCGTAGTTGTGGGTCATCGGTTGCATTGTAGGTTCCGAGATCCTTGCAGTCGTTACCGTAAAAGTGGTAGCCGTCGTCTGTATGCCAACTGTGAGAGTTGTCCTCTATGCCGAATGGCATGATGGTCTGGTTGGGGTCAAGGGTGTTTGCCGCCCACAGCGTTGCGTCGGTGTAGTAAAAGAAGGATTCATCACAATCAAAAATGCGCGGCTTGGTGTATCCACCTCGTGCATCCGCTCCGTTGTGGATTTGAATGGCTACAAGATCACCGAAGTCTGTCGAGAATTGGGTGTATTGTAGGTCTTGAGATAATAAGCACTCGCCGTTGTAAGTGTTTGCTCCCATCGGCTTTGTGCCGTGAATGGATGAAGCGTTGAAATACTTGGTGAAGTTCTCAATGTTAGTCGGCCAATGCAGGTCAACTTGTGATTTACGGTTGGCATACTTGTGAAAGATGGAGTCAACGCGCTCGTTGTATTCTAGTTTTTCTGCCATCCAATGATACAAGTTGTGAGTTATTTGGATTTCAATTTTTGGCTCGTGATCTTGTGGTTTCCAGATGGAGAACTCTGCTAGGGTTTCTGGTTCGGCTTCAAAGTCTCGGCCTTGGTTGCGTTGCCAATGCCTACCTTGTGCACCGCCGCTATCTAACATATGACGGCCTGTGTTCTCGGTTAGCATTTGTTTGATTATGTCTTTTGTTTGTTTGTTCATGTTTGTAGGTAGTAGACACTTACTTGTGTGTGTTTTAGTTTTCTGGTTCTTATTAGCTTCTGCACTCGCAGAATGAAATTTTCTGAATGTGTCGGCACAATGATTTTGCTTGTGAATAACTCGTCAAGTACAATGTTCTTTTCTGACAAGCCCATTATGTCAGCAACAGGCCAGTCATAGATTAGGCTTAAGATTAAATTGGGTAGTTTGACTTGCGCGGCCGGATGCAAGCGGGTTTCAGGGAAAGGCCAGACGCAGTTTATTTTGTTATCTGTTGCGTAGATTAGATGCAGGAGTGAGTTGTAAAGGGTTGACTCTCCGCTGCCCATCATTTGCGGGGTGTCAGTTGTGCCGATGAACCTGTTTGACAGGGCTTGCGCTCTTTGTTTATTTGTGGACTTTGGCAACTCTTGCAACTCTGGCCAAGTGTAACGCACGGGATCATATGAAATACGGGGGCCGCACAATATATTGAGCCATGAGGTTTTAAGTTGTTCTGATTTGATCATTTAGAAAGTGGGGGAGGTTGCCCTCCCCCCTTGGTCTTATGCGTTTAGTGCCTCGAATTCGGTGTCGAGTTTTGTGATTGCCCTTTCGATGCTGGTCAAATCACTTCCCTTTGCGGTCTGCCGTTTTGTCTCAAGTTCGCGCCGTTCGGTGAAGATTGCCACCATGCGCTTGCCCTTGTCTTGCTCACTCGCCAACTTGGTTTTGAGTGTGGTCTTGGATTCGCCCGGTGTACGGACTTTGAATGCGTCACCGGCCAATGTTTCCATAACGGCGGCAAGCTTTTGGTCATTGGTCAGGTTGTCGAGACGCTTACCGTCGTCGCTGGTCTTTTGGGCGGTCTTGAATGCTCCATTGTTCAGCCGGTAGGAGATTGCGTCTCGTATCCAGTTGTCAACTTCGCAATCGATTGCGCCTTGGTCTTTCAGTTCGGTAAGCCAGTCTCGATAGTCGGAGAGGTCTATTGTGGCGTTGTCTCCGTAGAGTAAGCCCCAGTAAAGGAACTTGCCGTCTTTGCCTTTTGTGCTTGTATGCAAGCACAGGTCTAGTTGTGGCCCGTCTTGGCCATCCACTTGTACGATACAGACTCGCGCAAGTTTCCCGTCATTTTCTAGGATTTTGGTTTTCATTTTAACAGTACCCCAAACACGGGGCAAAGGGAGATTGTGCCAAATAGGAGGGGGGTTGTCAACCCATTATTTTTTGAATAAAGTTTTTTTCAAAAAGTGTCATCGATGATTGGTGGCTGGTTTGGTTAATGGTTGATAAACATGTCAACATCATCTAGAGGGGGTCGCAGGGTCTCCCCCTTATATATAAATATATATCTTCATTTTACTTGGTGTATCATCGGATATGGGGGGATGGTTGATGTTGACATGTTTATCATCTATCAACCCGCGCATTTTGTGGAATTTATTTATTTTCACCATTAGATAGGATAAGAAAGACTCCCCTTTCGGGGAGTTGCCTTCTCATAGTGTGCCTTCAGCCAGTTTCTCGTAGTTGCCTACGCCAAGCCAAGGGATGCGGCAAACTGTGAAACAGTCTTTGCCGTCCTCGTGGTGTAGTTCAACTATGATTGCGCCTTTGTAGCTTGCCACTTCTGCGGCAATTCCCGTCGTTTTGTGACCCCTAGCAGTCGGGACGGTTCTCCGTGCTGATCTGGGGATTGTTGCGTAATAGTGTGACATAATAAAAATCCCCCCGCTTTCACGGGGGGTGATGTTCCCCTAGCGTGGGTCAGCCGCTTTGGCTGCCTCTAAAGCAAGATCAACCAACATTTCATCGTTGACCTTGTATGACCAATCTTTTAAGTGTTCTCCCTGTCCATCGGTATAGGGCAGGGCGGTATCCCAATGATCGCCGTGGCAGTTGATAATCATGCCAAGATCGTGAGCCAACACTCGCTTGATTGTGTTGGATGCTTCGCCGTATTGGTTGGTCGTGATTGCACCAAGCACATCACGGGCGATTTTCCGTAGTTTTTCGATTTTGTCTGTATCCATCATTTGATTGCCTCTTCGTATCCAGTTGCTTCAACCGTGATGTCGGCCTCATCGAGTTGCTCGGTCAGCAATTTGATATGCTTGGTTTGTGCCTCGCTTTTGTCTTCGGCCTTTTTGATGTCTTCCGCCGCACCGTCAATGTGGTACTGCTCCGGAGCAACCTTGCGTACCAGTTCTTTGAGTAGTGCGAGCATTCCGTCAGCAGTATTCCGCTGACCCTGTAGGTTTTCAATGTGGTAGTTCATAACAGTTGCCGTTGTGGCAGGGGTTAGCTTGGCAGGTTGTCAACCCTGGCACAAGTTAAAAGTGAAAATACTTTGTGTTTCTCACGACACCGCCCGTCGCCACTCTGCCCGTATTCCGACGGGCGGTTTACTTATGATTTTGTGTTTATCTGCACTACTCTCGACCGCCCGTAGCCCGAAGGGCTTGGAGCGAGGAACGAAGCTCCTACGGGCGGTATCTAACTAATACTCTTTAGAGATTAATGCCATAGCATTAACGCTTTCAGGGAAAGCAATTAGTTAGTTACATTATAGGCGAGTTGCACAAGATGCACGAGTTGCACAGTACACAAGGATTAGAAAAAAGGGGAGCAGCCGAAGCCACTCCCCCTGTTATGACTCCCGGCGAACCGGGAAATTAGCCGAATAGCAGTATTATCTGATCTGCACCGTATACGGTATTAGTTTCACAACTGTCGCATTTATACTTTTCTGCGTCTGACTCAACGCCATGATGTACCGCGCCGCATTTAATGCAAACTCCCTCAATTGTATCCATGTCATCTTCTAATAGACCAATTGCCGTCTGAACTATATTTTGGTTTAATTCACTCATAATAGTTTGCCGTAAGGCAAAGCCAGAGTATCATCCACTCACTAATTGTCAACGCAAAAGATAAGAAATAAAGTAGTTGACATGATGCCGGTTTGTGGTAGTTTTGTGCCTTGCGGGAGTACCGCATAATGTTATGACAGAAAAATTAAAACATATATTGGTTGAGCGGATTGAGCAATTGACTCGCTTGAATGTGTCACTTGAACAGGAACGGACAAAAGCTAACGAGAAGGCTGACCGTTATTATGGATGGTGGCAGGAAGATGAAACCAAACTGGCTGAACTTGAGGCCCGTATTAAGGAACTTGAAGTAAACGCCGCTGGCCTGTTGCGCGATGCTGAGGCATGGCGTGAACACCTAGCAGCAATGCCCGGATATAACCCCAACCCCGTAGATGAATAAACTGGATAAGTATTGTCACGCGGCATGGATTGTCGCTTGGTTCATCATTGTAGCATTGCTCGCCCTCACTTGAGGGCGGGCTTTTTTATGTCCAGATGGG
>Ga0208684_1001566_pt1 | contig 12010 bp, 12 predicted proteins | sample MalvireepMed_b05_FD_184245 | JGI IMG/M metagenome (GOLD analysis project Ga0208684, IMG submission 184245) | Marine viral communities from the Global Malaspina Expedition - Malaspina viral metaG DeepMed_b05 (SPAdes) (version 2) | ecosystem: Environmental > Aquatic > Marine > Oceanic | place... | reverse complement strand
AGACACATGTTTTCTATAGTTGTTAATTTTATAAAGAATATAGATTGGGAATTAATCTTTCAATTACTTATATTTGCTGGAGTTATTTTATTTTTTAGTTCAATATACTTTTTATAGGAGGAGAACATGGCCCTATTTGGAATTGCAGAAGCAGTAGTAGGTGTAGTAGATAATGTACTGGACAAATTTGTAGAGGATAAGGACTTACGTGCCAAGCTAGATCACGAGCTTAAAACACAGGTACAACATGCTAATCTGGCACAGATATCTGTCAATCAGGAACAGGCACGACACCCTTCCATCTTTGTGGCTGGTGCTAGACCTGCTATCATGTGGATATGTGCCTTTGGTCTTGGTTGGCAATTCGTATTCCAACCAGTATGTTCATGGGCTATGGCTATCTGGACTCCCGACTTAGCTATGCCTATCATACCAACGGAAGGATTAATGACCTTAACCTTATCATTGCTTGGCCTTGGTGGTATGAGAAGTTTTGAGAAGTCTAAAGGAATACAAAGAAATAACTTAAAGTAATGCTAACAGATAAACAAGAAAGGTTTGCTCAAGCCTATGTACTGCATCGTAATGCAACAGAAGCAGCAAAGGCTGCTGGTTATTCGGCACGATCAGCCTATAATCAAGGCTATCGAATGCTTAAAAATGATCAGATTATAGAAAGAATAGCTGATCTTGAGAGTGAACTAGTAACTAATATTGATGTAATTAGTGAGATTGAAAATCAATATACCTTTGCCAAAAATAGTGGACATACTAATAGTGCAATTAAAGCACTGGAATTACTATCCAGAATACGTGGAGCAAAGAGTGATAAGAATGTAGATATATCAAAAGAAGGAGTCGAGGCTTCTATCATAGAAGCACTAAAAGTTTTAGGTAAAGAAAAAGTTTTAAATTTAATTACTAAATGTGAATTTACATAGGAGAAACATATGAAAATAATTGCCATTGTATTAGCTAGTTTACTTGCTTTAGTTGCTTGTGATTGGTTTGTATCTAAGCCAGCAGAAGCACAAGAAGAAACTACAGAAATAGCTCCTCTGCCAGAGAGAGGATACAGTACTCTTCCCGGTTGGTCAGCAGGATATAGATATAATTTTAATGTAGATACTCAAAATTTATCTAAGCTAAGACTATTTGTAAAGAGGAAATCTCATGCTGGACATGTAATTAAGTTTGGATGGGAACGACAAACAGGAGCTGTCCCTAACTTTTTTAAGTACGGTACAATTGATGGTGTCTCTTTAAATAATACAGGTATCTTATTTATAGAACAGGAGTATAAGTTCTAACTAGACTTACCATTACGTTTATTCCATAGATCAAATAGAGTTCTGATCTTTTCTTTCATAACTTCTATATCAGAATGCATCTTTGCCAGTACAATGATAAGAGAGATAAGTGCAAGTAAAATGGGCCAAGAAGTTTTAATCATGTCCGACCAATCCATTTGTTTCTCCTTATCGTTGTACTATTTATAACTCCAAATAAATGGACGAGGATGCTCACCATCAGGCATCGTATCTAAATGAATAAATCTATTTTCATGAGGACCATTCTGCTTTACACCTATTCCGGTGAAGCCATATTTGATTCCTAATTTAATTATATTATATGCTTTCTTTCCATAACAGGATATATCAACAGCCTTACCATATAAATGTGGAGAATTTCTAGCTCCTCCTACAACTTGATTGTAAGCTAAATGTCTATACCCTGAAGTAACAATCATTGGTTGGTTTAGTTCTTTACGTAAAGCTACTAATTTTTTCATGAACTCTTCGTCCATGCTTATTTCATTTGTTCCTTTACATTTAAGTTCTTGTACGGAAAAGAACTCCCAAGCCACTATACTTTTCCTCCAGATTTATATCCAACCATTATCTTACCACCTTTTTTGTGGCTGTAAATCTTTTCAAGCCATTTATCAAATGGAACATCTTTAAATTTGTCTTCTCCATGCCAACTTTCTGTTTTCCTTGGCTTTCTTTTTTTAATACTTTTAGGTGTCCAACCCATACCAGTATTACCTTTCTTCTTTTTACGAGGTTTACGTGGAGGTATTCCTACTTCTACAGGTATCTTACTTCTATTTGTTGTCATGAATGGTACTCCTCATATAGTCATCTATCTTATCTTCAAGTCGATCAAATCTTCCCATGATCTGCTGTAGGTCATCCTTAACGTCCTGCTTGGTTGCATAGGTCAGAGCAATGTGCTCCCTATTTTCCAAGTTCTCTTCACGTATCTTTGTAATGGATGAGGTGGTAGTACGTATCCACCAGAGAAATCCACCTACTGCCATTGTAAGTATGGCATTCCAAATCATAGTCATGTCCTGCATATGTAGCTCCTATTCGTCTGAAATTTTCTGACCATCTAATTTATCCATTAATCTACCCATCGCCTCATATGGAATAGGAGCTTCAGCATATATTTCACCTACATCTATAGCTATATCAGGTATAAATGAAGGTTTAAAAACATTATCTCTGGCTAACTCCATATATTCCCAAAGATTCGCAGGAAGAGCATCCTTTATACCTTTGGTTAATCCATACCAAAGAGCTTCTTCCTGACCATCACGACCTTCTCTACCTCTGAATCTAGTATCTTCTAAATTAGCCTGACTAAGTAATGTATCATATGCTAAAGTTAAATTTCTTAATTTTTGAAATTCCCTATGTCTTACTCTTTGAGTATCCCTATATTTATTATAAATTTCTTCTTGACTTCCTTCTGTTAAATTAGGATTATACATAAATCTTGTAAAATCACTTGTGGCAGTATCTATATTACTAATAATAGGGAGTAGTTCTCTTCTCATAGCTGCTGTAATATCCAACCGTTGTGGTCTGATACCTACAAATCCTGTGTAATTTCCCAAGCCTTCAAATTCTATTTCAGGCATAGTATATCCATATGGATTTAAAGCTCCACGACCTTTTTCTTCTCCTATTTGTTTTGTACCTTTATAATATTCCAAAGGTAAAACATCTCGTCCAAGTGGTACATTTTCTCTAAGAGTATTAAACACTCCTTCAGGTAATCCTGTACTTTGTAATCCATGATACAGTGCTCTCTTTCTTATTAAACTTGACCACCCCGGTTCAAAAGGTTCTAGTGCCATACCTAATACTTTTCCTAAAGAAGATAAAGGATCTCCCATTGCCTCTGCACGTATCTTACTATCTGGACTAGCAATATCAGCTAGATTTACTACAGCATCTGTAATCATAGATCTATTTAGAAACGGTCCCAGTACCTGATCATAGGTTCCAAGAGCTAACGCATTCCAATCACTTTGATTCATTTCTTTTCCTGATAGTAGTGCAGAAGTCACCACTCTGGCAGGAGCTTTAAGATAGGAGAATGGATCTATTGGACCTAGGTTAATAAAATCAATACCTAGATGTCCATTTTTATCTTCAGTAATACCACTTAAAAAATACTTGGCTGTTCCTCTCATATATGGAGGTACTAATTCATCAATTGATTGTAACTCATCTTTCATTATTCCATATGCTTGCATAGAATAATTCTGCATTACATCACCAAGCATACCAGCAGTAGTTAATCCAGCAAGTCTTTGCATCCCTCTTCCTTGAAGACCAGCAGTTAATTCTTTACTAACTGTTATTTCTTCTCCTGATTGTTTAGCAAATCTTTGCAGATCTCTTATTGTTCTCCCCGTAACATCATTATAAGTTTGAATTCCTATATTCTTACTTACTCGTGTAACTTCAGAAGGCCATGCTGCAAAGTCACTAACAGGAGAACGTCTTAACCATTTTACAGCTTTAGGAACAAGATTATAATTAGGCATAAGATCTCTTGTTTGTCGTGCTGCCATGTTCTCCAATAGATCATCACTAACACCTAAGTTCCATTTTTTTAAATCCGCCAAGGCTTTCTTATAAAACATAATTTTAAAAAAATCATCTTCTGTTTGATACATTTGAAAATGTTTTTTCACAACTTTACCAGCCCAAGTTTTCTCAAGTTTCTGCATAACTCCACCGGGTTTAAAATTAAAAGCTTCCCCTGCTGCTTTACGTAAGTTCTGTGCTGTAACACTACTATCTATAATACCAAGTTCCTGAAGTCTCCCAACTTCTTCTCCTAATTTTTTATTATTCATTCCTAGAATACGTTTGGCAGTAATCTCAAAAGATTCCTTTCCTGTTGTAAGAGGATTATAACCATTTGCAAGCATTAAAATTATATTACCCATTGTATTTCTACCATGAGTAGCTGGAGATAAAACTGTTTTGGCTAATTGTGTACCAGTTTTAAGTCCTAATAAAGTTCTTAGTACTGGACCTGTAGGACCAAATGTTTCAAAACCCTCTTTAATAAATTTAGCATATTCAGGAGCAGCAAAAAGATTTTCCAGTGGGTTTTGTCCTTGAAGATTCCTAACAGCTCCATGTCCTATAATTTTACCGACTCTTTCCTCTCCAACTTTTTGTAAAGAAACATATCCTCTTCGGGCTGCTTCTATTCCTCCTTGAAATTCTTCAACTACACCCGGCTGTTTACGCATAGTAGCTGATAATTGCTTTCCTTCAACAGCTAAATTATTTCTAAGAAGATCTTGTCTTACCCCATGTAAGAAATCTGCTTCGGCTTTAGCAATAGATATTTTCTCAAATGTTCTGGCAAAGTTTTTATAAGGATCTTTTATTTCTCCCATAAATTCACGAATTTCTGCTGGTACTTTTCCTTTACGCATGAACGGACGACTTGTTCCTCCTGCTAATTTAGCTATATAATCTATTCCTCTTTGAAATTCAGAAACATTTGGCTTCCCTTTTTGTGCTACATAACTTCTTTCTAATAGAGATTTTAGTACAAATTCTGCATCAAGTTTATCAATCCCTAATTTTCCAAGATAACTTAAAGCGCCTAATTTTTTATCTGTTGGTATAGAGTTCCATGCTTCAAAAGTAGGATCATCAAATAAACGATAAGCTGTATTCATATAAAATTTTCTATTTTTCCCTATACTTCCAGCTAGTTCACCTGTAACTAAACCAAGTTGAGGATCAATAACTCCTGTAGATAAATTATCTAAACTATCTCTCATCATCTTTACTTGTTTAGCAGATTCTTTAAATCCATTTCTTCGTAAATAATTCATAGCTGATCTATCACCACGTAGAGCAGCAGTTACATATCCTGATTCAAATGTTTCTCCAGCAAACTTATGTCCTTGAGGAGATTTAGTTGTAAGACTTACACCAACAGCTTTTGCTTCCTTAGCTATAGTCTTCCTAAGATCCTCTGCTATACCACCAGCTACAGATAAGGCTTTCTTACCAGCAAATTTATTTTTTAGACCAGAGGCTAATAAAGTATCATGTACTCCGAAACGAGAAGTCAACCATTCTTTTCCCCAACGTCTAGGGGCATCAATTAATTTAGATAATCCACTTAATGGAGTACTTATTACTTCTGTAGTAGACTTATCCATATTACGAGCTACTCTACCCACCTTACGAACATCTAAAGCAGTTGCACCAATTCCACCTACCAAGGAGAAAGGAATAGATATAGCTGAATTATTTACAAAGGATTGAAGATACTGCATTGCTTCTGGATCATCTGGATCTATAGCAAGTCGTTGAAAAATCTCCATCGTTTCAGGAAACTCTTCAATTAAGGATGTCATCCAATCTTCTTCTGGCCCGTACATAAGGGTGAATGCTGATCCAAAAACAGGTACTTCTGCAAAAGGTCTTAGAAATTTTTTACTATATCGTCTGGTTTTAGGAGGAATCTTTCGTAATAAATTATTCATTCCTCCTCTTACTGTAGTAATTCCCCTTACTCTTGGTTTTATGAAATTTTTTGCTGCTTTAATTCCTTGAAGTCCATAACGTCTAAGACCTACAAAACCAAGGATATGTCCTAATACTTCCTCTCCTCCACCCATAAGCCCATCTCCATGATAAGGATCAAATAGTTCAGAGTATGCTTTCTTTACACCTTCAGGAACATATTCTCCAGCTTCTTGTGCTCCCTGATCAACCCAATTTTCTATACTTTCAGGAGTAATAAATTCTGCTATATGTCGTGGAGGATCTATGAATCCAGTCTTAGCTCGTGTAGTAAGAACTCTTAAAGCTGGACTAATAATAGGAATATTGCTTGCATCAACTAAACCTAGTGTACCCTTTCCTGTAAAGGGCATAGGTACTCCCGGTCTAAAGTCTGTTACACCTCTAGCTTTAGCTGCTCTATAGTCTTTATGAGCTGATGAAAAATCATCAAAATCTATTCCCTTATCTTCAACATACTCACGTACTTTTTCACGAGTAAATCCTTTTTCTGAAGTAGTTTTATCAACTAATTCATTCTTTAGATTTTGAAAGGTTTTTGATTTATAACTTAATGCCATTTATTTTTCCTCTATCCCATAATCTCATCAAGATCGCTTTCCGATAAAACTTCCTCAACAGGTTTATTGTTCTTTCCCTCTTTGCCGGGTTTATATTTTACCAAAGTCGGATCTTCCGCTATCATTAAATCAAATTCTCGGTAGAACATTGTCTGAATACCTGCTTCTCCCGGTACAGCAATACCAGCTCTAGCTCTTTCTTCAAGTTTACGATATACCCGATCATAAACTGTTCTCATTAACTCATCTGCATTCTTTACATTACCGGGAGTTTCTATATCACCATACTCGCCTCTCATAAATCCTGAATATACCTCAGATGGAGCTGGCATAACTGCTGCATGTATTCCATAATTTGCTAACCATTCTGCATTAACTTTTTCTTGCTCTATTTCTAAAGTTTTTATACTTGCTTGTAAATTAAATAATTCTTTCTTATCTGTAGTCTCCATAGCTTCTAATTTTAATTGTTCCACTCGTTGTGCTAGTGTATCAAGAGGTAAGCCTCTTACTTCACCTCGTTCTTGTGCTGCTATTGCTTCTTCTCCTTCATATGCTCGTTCAGCTATTGGACCATAAGTACCAAGTCCTTCTCGTGCTCCTGCTCCTAAAGCTGCAAGATATCCTTTTGCTGGATCAGCACCTGCAACTCCAGCAGCAGCAGCAAGTAATGCTTGTCCTTTTCCATATCCTGTTCTTTCCTCTAATCTACCTCTACGTTCAGTATAATATTTTTCTAATTCTTTTCTTCTTTCTTCTTCGGAAGGAAGCTCTTTATATAAGTCAATTGCTTCTTGTCTCCTAACTGCTTGGCTCTCATAAGCATCTTCTAGTGCTTTTTGTTTAGATTTCAATTCAGAAAATCTATCAAATACAGGAGGCTCTTCATCTCCAGTAAATGTAGGAGCTGGAATAGGCTCTATTAATAAATCACCAAGCATAAGTTCTTGAATTTGAGCAGGAGTCAGATCATAAGTTGAAAATCCCGGCAAAGCTCCATTCCTCAAATAATCTGGTAATCTTCTTCCTCCTCCTCCTTCAGTAATAGTAAGTGGATCTCCTGCTGCTCTACGAACAACCGACATCAACCCACCATTACTACGATTTATTCCTCGTCTGGCTAATTCTTCCAGTAGAACATCAACACTTAATCCACCTTGAGGAGTAGACATAGCTGGAACAGATGAGGCATAACCACCTCCTGTTCCCATATTAATATTCATTGCTGGTTGTCCTCCTCCTTGTAAAGAAACAAGACCACCTGTTGCTGATGCTACTGGTTGAGTTGGATTGAATCCACCGAACATACCATATATACCTGCTGCTCCTAATCCAGCAGTTGTTAAAGACTGAGCAAGGGATGGAGGAGCTTCTCTTCTAGTTGCGAGAGTTGTTTGAGAAGGAGTAAGAGGAAAGCCTCTAATGATAGAAGCATATCTTTGCAGAGCTGTTTGAGGGAATGCTTTCTCCTCTTCAAATTCTCTACGAGCTATATCCAAAGCCTGTTGTGATCTAGCTTGCTGTACTTCACCTGTACCAGCTAGGCCACGAATATCTTCTCGTGCTCTGGCTCCTGTTACATCTCCCAATGCAGCAAATTGCCTACCTCCTGTCAGCTCTCGTTGTCTCTGCTGTTCAGCAGCCCGTAAAGCATTCTGAAAGGCAATAGACGATCCTCGTGCTTGTATATCTCCTAGTCGTTGAGCCTGTGCTTGTCTAGCCTGTTCTTCAACAACCAGTGGTATACGAGTTCCTCCCAAGAATCCTTGTCCTGCAACAGCTTTAGCTGCTCTTTGTTGTCTGGCTCTTTCTTCATCTTCCTCAGATTCTCTCTTTGCAATATCTACTACATTCTGCAAGAATGGGTCCATTCTACGTTGAATATCTTCTGGACCAACTTCAGCCGTACCTAATGCAGTAGCAGCTAAAGCAGGAGTATAGTAAGTAGCTGCTCGTCCCAGTGGTGTTCCTGCTAATCCTGTAAACTGTTGTCTTCCAGCAGCAAAAGCAGCCTGTTGTTCAGGAGTAAATGCAGCTAATTGTGGACCGGGGAATGCTTGGAAACCTTCTGCTTGCTCTCTTCCAAATTCTCCTCGTGCTTCTCCAAGTATATCTTTAACAAAAGGTTTAAGTTCAGTAGGAAATTCTGATGTTTGTGTAACTGTTTGAGTAGAGGGAGGAGGAGGAGGTGCAGAACCACCACCTTTATATTCTCTAAGATTAGTAATTTCATTAATAGTACCTGATCCACCAAGAGATTTCAGCAGAGATGCTTCAAATGTATTTACATGAGCAAGCTCTGTATCACCCTCTATGCCATGTCCTGCAAGTTCATTGTATAATTCCTTAAACAATGTAACCTTTTCAGGCATATTTAAATTTGAAATATATTCTCTGGTATCAATCATTTTTAATTTCCTTTACTAAAACCGTATAGTATTTTTTATATCCTTTACTTTGTAAAGCTCTTGTCCAACCATCTCGTCCAGCAGTTTCTATATGACTTATATTATTTTCTTTACAAAACTTTTCAACAGGTTCACTCCAACTATCCATCCATTTCTTTAATGTATTCTTCTTTGTTCCCCATAGATGTCCTCTTAAATGTTTTTGATTTGGATAGATATAAATTTCTGTTGTGAATGCTCCGATAATTTCCTGCTCTTGTTCATCCACTATAACCCAAAGTTGTTGTCTTTCTTCTTTTAACCAATCTTTAACATCTTCTAAATTAATTTCTCCTATTGTACGATCTATGGCTTTATTTAGAAGAGGACCAACATAAGGCCATAAAACATCTATATATTGTGGTTCTGCTTTATATACAATCATTTATACTAGACTTGATAATTCCTTTCCTGCACTAATCTCTCGTTGTTGCTTATTAGTTCCATGTGCTTTTCTTCTCATTAATTTATTAAATTTATCTAATGCTTGTGCTCCTGCTGTACTACTACCATTACCTAACATTGAAACTACATCAGCAGGAACAACATATTCATCTGAACTTAGAAGGGCCATATCAGGAGTTTTTGGAATATCTTCACGAGTTTGTGGAATAACATTGAAAGGAACCTGATCTGCCATACCATCTCCAACTCCTTGCACTCGACCTTCAAATACATTAGGAACACCCCCTACAGCTAATTCAACTAATCCTCCAGAATTTTTATTTAGTTCTTCTGCAACTACAGAAACAATTGGATCATCTATTTTTGCTGCTGTTCTTGCATATAAATCATCAAGAGCAGGAAAACTTACTACAGACTCTTCTATTGGAAATGATTCAACTACAGGTACAGATGGGATAGCATAAGGTTCTCCTCCTATTCTAGCTAAACTGGATTCCAAATCAAAGTCTGAAATTGCAGATTGAAAAGGAGTTACTGTGGGAAATTGAAATGGATTTTCCACCACTGGAACAGCACCACCACCATCTCCACCACCCTCACCAGCATACTCTGAGCCGGGACCAAAGTTAATATTCCATTCTGTTAAACTCATTGGCTTTGTATATCTGGGATCACCCATTGAACCTATTGGCCTTTCCATTGCATCTGGCCTATTGGTCAGACCCATTGCATAAGTGGGTGTACCATATGGATTTGATGCCCATCCTCCTGCTCCTGCTGTTGCTCCTCCCATATTTCTATTAATAACAGAAAGTAATCCACCTTCTTTACTATAGAAATTATAAGGACCACCTTCCTCAATTTGTGCTTGAGTAAGCGGCTCTATTAGTTCTCGTGGTTCTTTAGGTATAAAAGGACCAAAGCCACTAACGGAAGGTACAGCAGAAGTTAAATCATATTCATCTCCATATGTCTGTTCTGATGGAAGCATTGCTGCTACTCCCCCTAATGTAGCTGCTGTTCTATAAGGATGTGCTTCTATAGATTTCCAAGGAGCACTAGTAAATATTTTTTCCATCCAAGATGGAGAAGCGGTAGATGCTAAAGGTGCATTGCTTAATCCAACTCCTCCTGCTCCTGCTGCCTGAGTTGCACCAAGAAATCCAGCAGGTATAGCAGAAGTTCCAAGAACAGCAGTAGGAGCTTGTGAAGCGGCTGCTCCTAAGAATTGTCCCGGCCCTCCAATTACAGAAGCTCCTGCTGGACCAAGAAGAGTACCTCCTAAAGAGCCTACAGCAGCACCACCAAGTATATTTTGCAGCCAACTACCACTACCACCTAATGCCTTACGACCAGCACCTATACCTGCACCAATTATCATAGCTTTAGCCATGAAAGGCAAGAGTGCCCAAAATGCTTCTGGCAGTCCAGTATCAGGATTAATTGTTAATCCTCCAAGTCCTGCAACTTCCTTTGGATTAACATGCATAAGCATGGTATCACCATATCTACCCTTGGAAGCTAGGTTCTGTACCTGTGCATCAATACTAGGCTGTCCTCCTACATTTAGTATAGAGATAAGACCTCCTTCTTGATGTCCTTCTACTGTTTGAGGAGCATATTTAATTACATCTTCACTTTTAATACTATCTAGTATTTTTTTTATTCTTTCTGCTTCTATAAGTTCTTCTTTAGTAGGAGGTGTCTCTCTTGTAAACAAGTTACGTAGCCAGTTCATTAATTTTACATCAAGATCTAAATCTTTATGAGGTCTATCTTTCCATTTTTCCCAACCACTTTTAGGTTCTTCATATTTTGGATGTCCTTTAGGTCTATAATGCCTAATTCTGTCTATATATTGTTGAGTTGATCCGACAGGCCCCGATTGATCTTCATCCCATTGATAATCAGGAACTCCCCATTTCTGAGATCTAGTTGTTGGAGGAAAATCCATACCAGCACCTTCTGGAACACCTCCTCCTGCTAACATAATAGAGGGAAGACCTCCTTGCTGTCCAATATTTTGCATTGCAGCATATCTATCTAATGCATCTGGCATGACAGGTTCATTACCAATTTGATTTTGAAGATTAATTAATTGTTCTACATCATATGCCATTATGCCATTCTCCGTGGATTCATATAGTTTGATTGTGCTAATGTATTATCAGCTATGAAAGTACTCTCTTGATTATATGCCGGATTACTTAGATTTGCTGTGGGATTTACAAGTTTTTGTATAGTAGTCCCTTCCAAATATTTAGGAACTCCCATTCCCTGATTTAGATTGGATATTAAATTACTACTTTGTAAATGTGCCATATAATCAAACATTAGTTAAAAGCCTCCCATGCTTGTGTACCTGCCGTACTGACATAACCCATGAACTTACCTTTACTTACTGAATAAGCTATATTCCCCTTTTCAGGACTTTTAATACTACCTACCGTTACTACAGCATAGATATTAGTAGATGGTGCTGCATCCTGTATTTGATCTCGTGTGTCCATCTCATTAATCAAAGCTGCTCCCCATTGCTGGAATCGACCATAAACATAGTCTACTCCCCTTTTAACATCTTCAGGGAATATTAATGGAAAGTCTGGATACCTAGCCATTATCTCATCCCATCCTGTTGCATACTCAATCGAACAGATCCCCATCTCCACGATGTATTGGCAGCATCACATGAAACCCTTACTCTCCCCTGCCTTCCTCTTGCTCGTAAATCTATTTT
>Ga0208684_1001564_pt1 | contig 12013 bp, 10 predicted proteins | sample MalvireepMed_b05_FD_184245 | JGI IMG/M metagenome (GOLD analysis project Ga0208684, IMG submission 184245) | Marine viral communities from the Global Malaspina Expedition - Malaspina viral metaG DeepMed_b05 (SPAdes) (version 2) | ecosystem: Environmental > Aquatic > Marine > Oceanic | place... | reverse complement strand
CTATCAGGTAGCGCTCGCTTATCTCAGATGTGTCAGAATCCGAGCTAAGTAGCGCAGGCTTGTCGCCGCCTGTAATCTTGAGCAAGTTGTATCTGGTTACACCGTGTACATAGTTATCAAGCACCACATCCTTGGCCTCTTTATCTACACGCCAGAGGTTGCGCGGTATCTTTTCCCAGTTAGCCGAGTCATTAACAACTACGCTAATGTCATCCAGCCATACGAAGTACTTTGCCCCTCCACCTATGTCTGCATCTTGTTCTAAACCAACACTAACTATGGCAGTATCTAGCTCTGGATTAGTCAGGCTGGCTCGTACAAACGTCCATGTGTCTGCGGTGAGGGCAGGTATGCTTATACTTTCAAGATCATCGGTACCTGTGATAGCACCGTTATCTAGATGAAGTTTCAAATTACCTGCAGATGTAGCTATAGTAGACTTAACCCAGAATTCTATATAGTCGTACTTGCTTATATCCTTGGATGTGATTGTGTCGTAGAGGAAAGCACCTGCCGCTACTCCAGACACATCATTAAGTGTGAATTTCAGAGAGGTAGCACCTTGTTTCTTGTCTTCTGAATCAGTATCCACTGTGAAATTCGATGCTGTATTTGTATCAAATGCTACAGCGCACGCATGTAGCCGCGTGGCGTCTACCTTGCTGCGGTAGGAAATATCCTTAATCATTGACAGCCCTGATGGTATGTCATATCTCAGGGTCTTGCCATCTGAGTGAAGTGACAGGTTTTCTACAGGGTCGTATGCCTGCCCTGAAGCCTCTATGATGGCCTGATTCATAAACTCATCTATAGTGGCAGGGTTATACTCTGCATCCCATAGCTCATACGTGTCATTCGCTACTGATGTAGCGTCTACAGCAGGAGATAGCCTAAGGGTAGTGTCACTAGATGTGTAATCCGACACCCTAGTAACCTGCCCAGCGTTCCCACTTGCGTCGTTAAACACCACGAACTTACCGTTGTGGTCATCGTCGCCTCCAGTCAGGGTGTTATCTACAATCGTAGTGGTACTGCCAGTGCCGCTGGCAGATGATACATATATAGCACCTAGATTATACCCGACACTCTGACGTAACTGGGCGCGGGTGCGCCCCTGAAGCACCACCATCGTAGCACCTCTCTAATATTTCTTTTTCTTGGTCATCTTCTTACCCGTTTTCTTGGCGTAATCAGATGCTGCTTTCTTGCCTTTAGCAGTATATGCGAATTTTCTCTTACCCACCTTCGGCATCATCAGCCTCCTTGGCCTCTAGCTTCTCAGTAAGCTCCTTAATAGTTCTGGATAACGTAGCTACCTGTACCTGTAGCGTGGTAACTTCATTAACCCTAGCTCTAAGGACTTCCGCTAAATCTTGCTCCGTTGTTCTTACTTCTTCCATTCTTTGCTCCCCCTAGACCCTTGTAATATAGCGTGTTATTCGTGCTCTCTCCGCGCTTTATATTGTGGCTCCGTATGTCGTTTAGTATCTTGCCTATCTCCTTGCGCTGTTCAGGCGTAGGCGCGGGCTTGTGGTTCTTTGCACGTACCTCGCCAAACCACCTGTCCACGGCATTAGATACCATGTCCTCAAGATGTGCCTGTGAGGTGTCTTCATCTGTCAGGATAACAAACTTATGCTTCTTATCCGTCACGGGATCATGCACTTGAAAAACGTGCTGTACTACAGACCCACCTGTCTCAGCGTTATTACCAGCAGAGGATGACTGGTGAGAAGTCACCCCCTGCGGTAGCCATAAGTCAGTTGTCATTAGGCAAGGTTCATCAGGAAGACGGTATGGAACTCGTTGTCCACACCAGCTTTACCGTGGAGCCTACCCAATGCAGGGGTGGTATCTGCGCCAACAGCGAGAAGCTGTCCAGCGTGGTTAGAGCTTGCCCCAACCAGCGTACCAACCGCAGGAGTGCCGTCAATTTTAACCGAGGCTAAACCTGCTACCTGTACCCATCCGTAGTAGTCAGCTTCAAGATCAGCGCAAGTCACGCCAACGAAGCGTCCTGCAACGGCTGCGGGAGCAACTACGATGTCCTTGTATGGACTCTTGATAAGACCTACTGTATCCGTACCTGCCGTGATAGCAGTCTGGAATCCGTCTGGCTCAGCAATCGTAATAGTTCCTGTACCGTTAGAGGCTATAAGAGGATGACCTTTAATCTTATACATCTCATGCGGAGTTGTAGAAGCTAGGTTAGAGAATATATACCCTTCTGCGTAAAGGTCTTTAGCGGCTGCTGTGGCACCGAGAGTAACTCCGATAGTTGTGCCACCTGCTGAACCACTTGTTGCTACCACTAAGTCTTCATCGTGGTTTCCTGCTGGTGCCTCACTGGCTACAACTAAGCCTTCACCAATAGCAGTGCCGCCATTCTCTACATAGCGATACACCCTTCCGTCTGGAAGTGCCATCGTAGCACCATATACTTGCCGTTTCTTTGATGTGGTTTGTTTTTCAAAACCATATAATCCACTTTGAATCGCTCCGAAAGACATATCAACCTCCTTCAAGGTTTATTAACAGGCTCTTACGTCCTGCGATAAGCCGATTATTATGTGACCGTGGCGACCTCGGCCTATCTTTACAGCCGCCTCGATCTCTTTAACTATGTGTTTTAATGTGCGCCCTCATCTTTGAGGCCGCGCCAGATTGAGTAGCAGCGGTTACCTTAAAAGAACAATCTGGACAGAGTGCCGAAGCCAGAGTCCGAGTGGAGGGCTTAAACTCTGGCTCCGGCTCCTCTACCTTAACATCTTCTGCGGCATTATTCCCACACCATCTACAACTACATGTGTCACTGGGAGGAAACGGTAACATGCCCAGTCTGGACTTCTTCAAGGCGTAGTCAGGGTTTCCGGGTAATCCCTTGACGGCAGTGCCTGCGGGCTTGATCTCTTCTCCGCTGGCATTCAGCAATGCTGCGTGCCTGTAGAGAGTAACCTTTGGCTGCCACTCATCAACGTATTCCCAAGAGTAGCCCTTGCTTACAAGTTCCTGCCTTAAATCCTGACGTTCCTTAGTTGTTACCATACCTGCCCTCCGTTACTAGCTAGTTGCAGGTGTAGCAGCATCAAGTGTAAGCGCTGCGCCTTTACTGTCATCTAGCTCAAATACGCCGTAGTCAGCGGTCATAACAAGCTCAGTAGCGCGGAGGGAAGCATCCCTCTGTCGCTCTGTACGTGTGTCTACAGACTTGAGTACACAGAGTGCGCTCTTGTCACATATCACGCCTACTGCGTCATCACTGCTGTCAATTGTTATGTTTCCGTCTTCAAATATTGGAACACCGTTAATGGGCCTGAGTCCACTAAAGAAGTTACCGAGTAAGTCTTCCGTCCATCCCTTGGGTACAGGGTATGTGGATGATGCTGTCACTGCTGTGTTAGCAACGTCCCATACTGCAAACGGGTGGTGGTTGATATAGACCTGTGACCCGAAGTTATTGCCCTTTGCATAAGCAACAGAAGCAGAAACATTGGCAAGGCTCATGGCTCGGCCTGCCGAACCTATGTCTGTTCCGAATCCGCTATAGAGCGCAGTAACGTCATTGTCTTTCTTTCTTGCCATGCCGTCACCAAGCTGCCTGCCCACTATGGACATGACGTTCTCGGATGTTTGCCTGATAAGTTTGTCTGTCAAGATAACCTTTGCGCCTACTTCTGCGGCGGTGAGGTCAACAGTGGTCATGCCGATGTCTTCCTCGTCGATTATATCCACGCCGTCTTGTAAGTCGGAAATACTCATCTGTCCAACTTTTGGAACCGTGACTTGTTTCTCGCCCTTACCAAGACTAAAGCTCTCTATGAGGGCCATCGCCGGGGCATTATGTTCCTCTGTGTATCTGGAAGCCGCGATTATAATCTTCTGTGCATTTTCCAGATTTCCTGTCGTCGCTGTTTGTGCCATACTACTCTTTCCTCCTGACTAAATTATGATACACCTGCTGCTCGTGCCGCTGCGGCTACAGCACTAGGCGATCTATCGCCTGCGTTATACCTATCTAGCCAGCCTCCCTCATCGGCAGCCACCTGTGGGTTGCCCTGACTGTTGTCCACCGCTTGTGCAGGTACCTGTCCCTGCTTGTATTTCGCCAACTCCTCGTCACGTCTTCTGTCATTAGATAGCTTCTGTGCGCCTTTGTCCATACTCTCAGGGTCGTTATATTTACGAAGTTCCGTCAGGTCCCCTATATTAAGGTTGTACTTCTGGACGAAATGCTCCGCTGCTATCTGCTTCCCTTGGACGTGCCTGCCATACTCCTCGGCCTGCTTTATTAAGTCCATTTGCCTTTGCTGACTCTGCATGTATTCATTAGCAGACTGCTGGGCATGTTCAGGAAGAAACCCCTGAGATTCAAGTTGTTGCCTATATTGTGTGGCTTGGTTTTGTAGCGCTGCCTGTGCCTGAACCTGTGCGTACTGTGCGCTTTCCTGCTGCATTCTCTGTATATGTTCAGGTGAATACTGCTGTGGTGGCGCTGGTGGCGCTGGTGCCGTGCCGTCTGGTGACGGTGGTGGCGCAGTCACTGGTTGTGGTGATTGCTCCTGCGTAGCTTGTGGCGCTTGTTCCCCTGTTGTTGATACCGGGGCGTCAGGCGAGTCTGTAACCGCTGTAACCGAGTGCTCCGCTGACGGTGCGCTATCGGTTACCGTGCCGTCTGGTGACGGTGACGCCGTAAAATCTGTCTGTTCTGTAGTCATAATCTTTCCCTCCTGTTCTTAGGATATCTTCGTGCCGTCAGGTTTGTCAACGGTAGCGCGGATCCGCTGGCGTCAGCAGAGCAATCCCTAATTCCGACATTGCGTGTATTTTACCGTGCTTACCGTGCTTACCGTAATTGCCGTACATTTACTTCTTTAAGTAGAGTCTTCCGAAATCCCCTGCGGCGGCAGGTTGCCTTAGCTGCTGACTTATAAAGCCCGTGCCTTTCTTTTCCTCGATAGGCTTGCTATAGAATCCCCAGTACATCAATAAGTCTTCCAGTTGCGTCCCGGCACGGAAGCTCTGGAATCTTATTGCGTCCTGCCTCATACTGGCAGACTTCAACATACTGTCCAAGTCTGAGTTCTTATTCCTGTATAGCGTCTTTGCCCTTCCTGATAACCTCTGGTATTCCCGCCACTTATCAGCTACTCCTGCCCTCTCGGCCTCGTTATCCTTGATGTCCCAGAATCCTGTCTGCCTGATAGTGTCGATGTCTCTCCTGTACCTGACCTCTGCGGCAGTGTCACTGGCGTCTATCTCCGCGTTAAGCAGGGCCTTGTCTTCCGGGCTCAGGCTGTTCATTAGCCTCTCGCGTTCATCGAACATGTATTCGTAGTCTAGGTCCCCCATACTCTTCTCTTCTTCTGTCAGCTTGGGAGAATCCTCATCTGGCTGGATAGCTCGATACGCAGCCATCAGCACTTGGCCCCTACTTCTGGTGTCGGGAATAGTTCCCAGCGCCGTCGCCAGTATAGAGTAGTATTCTTTCCTACTTTCGGGATCAGCAGCCTGTGCAGATTTCGGGAACTGCTTGGAAAGCGTAGCGAATATACCTTTCCACTCTGCATTCGCAGACGAGCGCCTTTCCCTCCAATCTATCCTGTCGCTTATAGCCCTGTAGCTATTGTCGTCCCATTTATTGTTAACCAGAATATCGTCGCGTTCCTGCTGCTCTTCCCGCTTGCCCTCTGCTACTTCTGACACAGCCCTGCTCGCCATCATTGTCTGATCGGGGTCTATGCCCGTCTCTTCCTCTCCCTTTTCTCTCTTGACCCTGTAGAGTTCCCCGCCAGTATCAGGGTAGAACCTGCGCTTCAAGCCGCTTGCCACACCGGGTAGTACGTCTGGCCTGCCAGCCAACTCGGTTACCTGTTCCCTTACTTCAGAATCGGTAAGCTCCTTGGTTTCCATCTCAAGCTGCTCTACTCTGGAAGCCTTCTTATATTCCTCGGAGAGCTTCTTGATCTCGGGCTCGGGATCGTCCTCAAGCATTCTATAAGTAAAGTCAGCGGTAGCCAGAACCTCCCCACCAGCACCACCGAATACCGCATGGAATATATGCTCTAACCTCTGGGGTGACCGTGGGTCAAATTTACCCGCCCAGTCAGGCGTTTTAGGTGCCTTGCCAGCAATGGCCCTAAGGGTAGGGGATGTCCTGCTGGTGTACTGCTCTTCGGGGGGCTTGGCGGCTAGGTCTGGACGGACTATGCCTCGCATCTTGTACAGACTGTACCCCGTCATAGCCTCAACGGGAGCTTTAATAGCCTCAGGGATTGGCAGTCCCGGGGTCACCTCAAGGGCCAGCGTCCTGAAATAGTCCGTGGCGGCGGTGGGATTCTCTGCAACCATTTTCTCAGTAACAAATGTAGCTGACCCTAAGAACGCCGCCCATTCACGCGTCTTGGGAGTCAGTGTAATGAATCTGGGCTTGGGGTTCCCGTAGGCGTCAGTCTCCTTGCTGGGCAACATGAATATTATGCTTCCCAGACGTATGTGCAGGGGGATATCGAAGTACCCTTCCTGTTGAGTGTTCCACGAAGTGAGCAGGCCCTGCCCCATCATAGCCGCTGCCATTGTCGTGGTGAATTGTTTGGGATTGCGCTGTATTGCACGGATGGGCAGCTTCATACCTTCCATCGCGGCGTTTATAAACAGTAGATAATTATTCGCTTGCTTCCAAGCAACACCGCCCCTGCCAAAGTTAATGGTAGATTCCAGTGCATTCTCCACCGCTGCCTTCATTTGTGGACTTTCTGCCAGTTGCTGGGGGGTTATTACACCGCTGGCCAGATCGTCCCTCCATTTAGGCATGACGTTATCCAGATACTTCTTGGCAGCAGCAAATCTGGGAGCCATCTCGCCAGCCTCTCCCGCTTTCGGGATCATGCCTACCACGTTCCCCCCTGCCTTTCTCAAGCTCCGGGTTATCCCTTGGGCATTCATTGTCGTGCCGCCTGCTGCCCTGAGGTCCTCTAGGCTTATGAACTGCTTCATGATCTGTTCTTCTGTCAAGCCGTAGAACCTCTGCTGCCTTCCACCGGCCATGACGTATGCCTGATAGAACGGGTCTGACTCTACCGACCTAACGGTAGTGCGTAGCTCGTTAAGCACCTTCCAAGGCGCTACCCCCCGGGTAAGCCCGACAGTCAGCATATCGTTAAACAGGTTGGCCGCTATAAACACAGGGCTGAACGTGGTGACCCCTGCACGTTTGAAGCGGTTAAAATTAACAACAAACTTCGATATACTGTCTGTTCTCTGCGGGCCGAATGTCTGGGTAAGGTACTCAAGCTCTCTTGTTATATACTCTGGCACCTTGTAGGTCTTGCGCTTGCCGGCGTCTGCGGGATCAAAGAATGATATATGCCCTTCCGGGTCCTTCATGGGCCTGAATATCGCATCATCCCCCTTATTGTCTATCATTTGCATCGGGGTTGTCTTACGCAGACCTTCTACTTCATCCGGGGTATTCCTAAGTTTCAGTGCCAGCTTGATGATAGTCCTGTTGATATCATTGAGCGCTATCTGGTGCTCATGATTTTTCAACGTGCCTATCAGTACATCCATCGGGTCCATTAAGACGTCTTCCGCTCTTCCCGTATCTCCTAATGCCTTGACTGGATTGTAGGCAGATATGCCTTTGGCTGACGCCCCTGTAGACCGTTCCACGTATCTCAGCGGGTTATACCAGTAATACTTTTTTGATAGTATGTCTGCGTCACTTGGACTTATGAAGCCCGTCTCCACAAACCTTCTCAGGTTATCCGCGTATAGCTCGCGTACCACGTTAGCGGCGTTCTCAAGCTCTGCATAGCCCTTATTACCCAGCCTCACCTGTAGCCCGCCCAGCAGGTCGTCGAACTCTTGGGAACTTTTCCACTCTCCCACATTCAATCTTGTGGCCTTCTTGGCTTCAAATACTTCTTTCCCGTGCTTGGCTATAAGGAACTGGTTCAGGTCGTCTACCAGCGTATTGTTCTGAACCGAGGTTAAGGCTATGTCTTTCATCTTATCTACTGCCACTTTGGCCTTAATTGCTGCCGCCGCAGTAGCCCCGGGGTAACGTGCAAGCTGGCTTATCAGGTCGTCTCTGCCTATTTTCTCCATCCGTGCTTGGCTCATCGACTTGTCTAACTTATCAAACTTGGGGGCTACCCTCCTAAGAGTCCCGAAACCTGTCTGTAGTCCCCTGAGCCCCCAGAACCTGTCATTCCAGTCTTCTTGCCATTTCATTATTTTTTCGGGGTCGTTGCCCATTTCTTCGGCACGGGCTGTCCTTGCCCCCCTGCTTCCCGCGTACTTAGCCCCTGCCCGCTTCTGACGCACATCCGAGATAAGCCCCTTAATATCATCAACACTTTGCCCTGTCTGCCTTGCTATATACCTGACCTTGTTCATATCGGCAGAGCCGGGGATGTATAGGTCTTCAGTTTGTTCAAGTAACTCGTTAAACTTCTGGCTCACGAGCTTCTGTGAGTTGATTCTTCCTATCTGTGTTTTGACCGGGGAAGAATCCGTGACCCCCTTGATCAAATCAGATATCGCAGTTCTACTGGGGTCTATTCCTGTCTCGGCTGGCGCCGTATATCCCTCTTCAAAGACGGCGTATCTTCGGTCTGCAAGTTCCTTGGCGGCGGCTGGGTCTTGGAGTTCCCCTTGGCCGATCTTGGATATCTCCCTGCGCCCTGTGGCGGCTTGGGCATCGTGAAAACTTCTATAGTCTCTGTATCTGGCGAGTCCGTCTCCTTCGACACCGTAATGCCTAACGGTGCTAGTTCTTGCTCTAACATTTTTAACACGTCCCCGAACGTAGTCATCGCTTATAAACCCCCTTACATTTCTAACAAATTTATTATAGTCGTCGCTATATGCCGTCAGGCTCAACAGGTCCATGCCTTGGTTATCGGCGTGTGTGGCAAACCCTCCGTACTCGTCTATGCCCTGATATACCTGCTTCATCTTGTCTATTTCAGCAACATCAAGCGGCCTGTCAAACCTCAGGCTTATGAGTGCTTCCTCTGACTCGCCTACGATACCGCCTTTGCTGGAAGGTATAGCGCCAAGTTTTCTGCCTAAATGAGGAGGAAATCCAAAGTCGGATAAGTCCTCAAATATACCGCGTGGTTCTAAGCCCGTCGTCACTTTCCGCATCGATGGCCTGTGTATTATAACGCTTGACTGGGCAAAATCTACCTCGCTTATGTCAACCATCAAGCGGGTGAAGTTGTCGTAGTCTGCCTTTCCTATCCGTCCCTTGACCACAATGCTGGGTTCGTAAGCCCCTTGGAACATACCAAAGTTCACTTCTGCCTTGACGTTACCGAAACCTTCCTGAGCAAACCTTGAATTTAGATAGGAATTGCCTTTATCTGACAGGTCGTTGAACATCTTTCCTGCTTGTGCTGTATCGCCCGAAGTACCGGTTTCTATCAGTCTAGATGCCTCTGCCATAGTCCCCCTGTCACTCGCGCTGAAGAACCCCGTGACGGGCTGTTCCCCAACTGTCTGGGGGGATATCCCTACCTGAACTTTACCGCCCTTGATAGGGGCAACTATCCCGCGCTCTATTGCTTCTTCTCCCATCCGAAGGCCACTCCGCATTGCTTCTTCTCCCATCCGAAGACCGCCTTGCACCGCAGGCCCTAATGCTTTCTTGACGTGGGGGGCTGCCAACGGGACCACTTTTTGGCCTGCCTTTTTAACTACCCCTTTCATGATCCCCCCGGGAAGCCACTCCGCGGGCTCAGAAGGAAGATCGTAGATGATTTTCTGCCCGCCCCCAAGTTCTCCTGCGGCCTCTGTTTCCCTGTATGCAGACTGCAATGCCCGTGGCGAAGTAAACGGTATTCCAAGTATCTCTTGGCCCACTCCCTGAGCCACGTAATCTGAATACCGCTTACGCACGCCTTCTTCAAATGGCACAGAAAGAAGGGCTGACGCTGGCTGTAGGGTTTCTGACATTGCCCTGTATCCAGATATAGTTGGTTCAAGCCTCGCTCCAAGTTCACCAAAGTACCCAGCGCCAGTAGCCCTAGCTTCTTTAGCTCTCTTGTCTGCTGCGGATTCAACAAATGGCATATCAGGTACGAGTACGTCCCCTGCCATGCGTGCAATATCTTCGCCCCGCTGTCTCCAGTTCACTTCTGGATAGGCTGGTCCTATTTCCCTCTGGGGGTCATACTCCTTGCCTCGTAACCATTCCTGACGGTTGGGGGTTGAGACCGCTTGGCTTCGGACCCATTCGTCAAACGGTAGCGCCGTTTCTTTTTCTCGCTGCAATACGCTGGCGGTGGCGGGCGTTATAGGTGTCGGTTGTGCCACCCTGCGAGCATCGGGCGCTTGAACCTGAGCGGTAGGCGTGGCTCGGGACGGCGCCTGCTGCTGTCGGGCTATGTTGTCCACGGCCTGACGCACGGCTGGAAGCAGGTTGCCGCGCTCGTCGTAAGGCTTCGTGCCAAAATTGGAAAGATGTGGATACTTAGCCAGTACCTCTTTCCATTTGGCATCCAGTCTTTTTTTCTTTTCAGCTATTGGGTCAGCCATTAGTAATAGCGTCTTGCTGCTGGAGTGTATCTGGAGGTTCTGCCTCCCGGCCTCATTGTAGGACTCATGGCAGTATACCTCTCGGTCCAAGGATACTGCTCAAGATAATCAGTAAAAGACATACCGGGGTCTTCGCCTGCCCGAGCGGACCTGCCAAGTTCTCCCATGTACTGGTTCACCACGCTGCCATACTGTCCTGACCAGTATTGCTGTGAGGCGGGAGAGTACCCCCCGCCAAACGGAGCAGAGCTATAGTACGCTGCTTCTGGTGAGGCTTGGAGAACATAGTCCTGCCAGAAATTAAAGTCTTCAGGCATGGTCATGATTGCCTCCTAATCTACACCACGTAATACGGGGTACCCACTATGCCTTCTCGTCCAGATATATATCCGAGCCAGTCGGCGGGAGTTGCCCCGGGATTAGAGGCAGCAAATTGACGCTGCAACCTATCGAGGCCTGCCTGCCTTACCCTGCCGTATATACCGGGACCAGCTACGTTCTGGGTAGCAAGGGCGGTCAAAGCCGCTGCCTGACCGGGGTCTTCTAATATAGGCATCCATCTATCCCTAGCTGCCTGATCAGCCAGAGTGCCTGTTGCCGTCGGGGACATGCCCCTAGCAACATTTATTATGTCTGCCCAGTTTGTGGGTGCGGCTCGGGTCGCTGCGCCCGCTTGACTAAATCCACCGCCTCCGATATTACCGTATTCGGGAGCAGCAGCCCAATTAGCAAAAGTCTGAGTGGGTTCTCCTGCCCCTCCTAACCCGCCATACTGACTAAGATACTGCCCGTATGCAGGTTGGTACTGAGCTTCCATTGCCCTACTCAGGAGTGGGTTTTCCCAGTAGCCGGGAACAGCGCCCTGTGCTGCTACCCCAAACTGCTGCGCGGCTGACATGGAAGGTATGATTGTACCTGCCAGTGCGGAGCCTACCGGCCCGCCCGTGTATTGCATAGCGTCGGGGTCCCACGTTAATCCCATCCCTGTTGTTTGTCCCCCAAAGGTTCCGCTCCCCATTCCGTAATTCGGTGTTACCACGTCATTTCCTCCTGCAGCAGTAGCTGTATTTGATGGTATATTTGATTCTCCTTGTGTCGACTCCTGTATCGGGGAACCGTCCCAGTCAAGCCCCAAAGCCCTATGCTCATGTCCCCATTCCGTCTCCGGTCTTTCATGGCCTGAGGACGGGGCTATCATTTGGTTTAGACCGCCATTTGTCATGTGGGTCATTCCATACCTCCTTGCCTACACTAACTTCACCACGTTACCATGCGAAGCCTAAGTGCGCTAGTACCTTGTAATTATATTTGTTCCGTATCTTGGACCTGCCCGGACCTAGCCCAAGGACTATTAGGCAGATTGGAAAGCCAAGCCGCAAGCCCCATCCTGTCCTCGCCAACGGCAGTGGCCTGTGACCTAGTGTATCTATTATATATTCTATCGAAAGCCTTGCGTCTCAAGTCTGCGAAT
>Ga0208684_1001557_pt1 | contig 12032 bp, 22 predicted proteins | sample MalvireepMed_b05_FD_184245 | JGI IMG/M metagenome (GOLD analysis project Ga0208684, IMG submission 184245) | Marine viral communities from the Global Malaspina Expedition - Malaspina viral metaG DeepMed_b05 (SPAdes) (version 2) | ecosystem: Environmental > Aquatic > Marine > Oceanic | place... | reverse complement strand
ATAGTGAAGGATTCTTATTCATCTGGAGATGAAACACAGACTTTAAATAAGAATGATATAGCTAATCTAAAAATCAAAATGACACCATTCGGCGAATTGATAACAAAAATGGAGGTCAATTACGAAAAGCATCCAGCTCAAAATCGCTATTTATCAAGCGTAACATCAGAAGATACTACTAACAAGCCTAGGAAAAAGTGGAACATTCAATCAAAAGAAAACATCAAAGAAATAAATCTAGATATGAATGTAGATAAACCAGGGATAGCTAATCCTGGAGGCAGCACTCCGAATGCAGGGTTCTCTAATTATCAAATGAACATCTACGGGGATGTGAAGAAAATAGTCAGTTGCGACATCATTAACCCTGGCAAGAGCTATGATTTAGAAACTGGGGACATAATCCAATTTTCAAATACAGCAGGAGAAATGCCTGTTGAACCATTTAATGATAATTGGGCAGACTTTTATATGATAACAGATTTAGTAAGAAAATTAGGAGCTGTGAAAATAACAGCGAGAGAGGTTTAAGATATGGCAAATATGTCTATTGGTACACCAAGGTTCTATCCAGATTTGCTCAATTATTTAATGAGTAGGGGTGTAGCACAAAACGGAAACTTTGACGTCACTGCGACAAGTACTGGTAATTTATTTATGGGAACTTTTACAACAGGATCAGAGCCAGAACTGTTCGACATGAACCCTTTGAATAAAGTGACATTCGATACAAGTGCGGATACAGATGCACACGTTTTAATAACGATCAATACGCAAAGCACAACATTTAAGAAGTCGTATATAGCAATATTAAATCATAACTTGGTATCTTCAGTTGGGAAAATAAGAATCTTTGCAGGTGATGCGTCAAGTGACGTCACAGCAATAGATGGGGGAAACGCAGATACTGCGGATATAACATGGGCAGACGATACAGTTACAGATGTAGTAAATGGAGATACAACTACCGCAGCCTCTAATGATAAAAGTGTTGTAATAGAACCTGCCACAGATGGGAGTACGATAATTAGATTTGCTGAACAAACTAACCAATACTGGGGAATCCAATTTGAGGGAAATACAACGAATACAGGGGTAGCCACAGATGGAACATGGGGAAGTACTGATCTATTTGTCGGATGCATTCTAATCGGAGAATATTTTGATGCGCCAAATGCTCCAGACTTGTCAATTAATCGTTCTATTATATTTGACAAAGCTAATCTTACTGAATCTATTGGTGGTCAAAGATATTCTAATATGGCAAGCCATGGTAGATCAGTATCATCCACTAGCAAGTCGCCATTCTCAACAGCTTCAAATGGATATGATATGTATGGTGGCCGCATTTCCTATGACATGAATTTCAGTTATGTGGCCTCAACAGATTTAATGCCTGATGAATACGATATATTAGCAGCAGATGATAATTTTGTATCCGATGTCTGGAACATGACAAACGGCAATCACTTACCTTTTATATTTTCAATAGATGGAAGTTCGGAGGGTAATGATGCTGAGTCTGAACATATATTTGCCAGGTTTGCCCAGAGTGAATTAAACATGAGTCAGGTAGCAAATGACTTTTGGAACGTATCTATGAGAATAGAAGAGGAATTTTAGAATATAATTGTTGTCTCGCAACACTGTAAGCGTTATTGTCTTACAGATGTTACAAGAGAATAAAAATACACTTAGCACTGACAGGGGTTTCCATTCGTCTCAATCCGAGGCACTTGTGACATCGGCTCCTGTCAGTGTAAATAAGGAGCTCAAAGTGAAAACCATACGAAATATAGCCGAAGAGCAGTTTTTGGATGACAATCTTGAGGTTGCTAATCTAATAATATCTGCACCAGAGATGAAAAAAGCATTAGAAGCTGTACACAAGCGACTCAAGCGATTTCCAGACGGACTGTCTGATAACCAAGTCGAGTCTTTGCTTATTATCGTTACCGAAGTATTGTACGGAGACGAGGAAACTGCCTATATGAACGGGACGTATCACCCAGATGTAAACGAGGAGGGTAAATAACATGGAAGATTCTAGAGAAAGCCTTCGAGAGATAGCAGATGATATAAGGTATCAGAATAAGATAAAAGCAAAGAGTGCTGGCTTTTTAGACATTCATAGCAACGATATGCTTAAGGCATCAATCCTGAGAGAAAAGTTGGAAAATACTCTAGACGAAATAAATGAAAGCGTTTCCAGTATTTATGAAGCAATGTCAGGATTTAATGCACCTGGAATGAAAAAAGCGTTTTTTGATTCAATAGCAAAAGGAATGAATAGAGGGAGTAGAAGTATGTTTTTGATAGATTCTGCAAAGCGTGAGTTGGGCAAATATTATGATAGGGAGGGCGAATAATGAATCTACTCGATAGTATGAAATTAGACCAAGACCCATTAGATGATCCTATAGTGGTTCGAGCCATTAAAAAGTTGTCTGAAGATTTAGATATAGACCTAGAAAACGCTAAGATGAAATTTGAATCAGAGCTCGATGACTATATTAACGATGAGGGATCTAGTGTTGGCTTTACAAAGTATATATCAGATGCATTTGAAACAACAAAAGAGGCAGATGAAGACGTCGACGATGATGGCAAGTGGGTTGATCCGATGGGAATTGAGCATGACGACAATGAGTCAGGATTGGAATCTTACGTTTGAAAACGATTTTTAATATATGCAATGCAATCCTATACCCTCCAACTTACCGCCAGGACATAACCAGGTGCGCTACAGGATGAGCTCCCCAAGGCCGAAAAAATGTGCATTGCTCATAGGGGCTGCGGAAAATCCATCCAATGGATGGTGCAGCCTCTCTAATTTAAAGGATAGATCATGAGTGAAGAAGTTATAGAAGTCAAACTTAATTCAAGAAAAGAATCGCCTGAGAGCGCTTTGAAGAGAATTAGATTTATACCAGACGAAGAGCATGGGTGGAGAGAGTTCTATAAATTTCAAATGAAAGTTTTAAAAATGGCTGAGCTTGAAGGATTTAATTATGAAGAGGTTGATAAGTGACTTCAAAAGTTAAGGAATTTGAGATGGTTAGAATGGTCTATAGAGATCGTAGGGACCCATATATTACAATAAAAAGAGACAGATTAGTTGGATATTGGTTGGATGGATTTAAAACTGTGAAGGTTTATTTTGTGAAAGACAAGCAGAATGGTCCATATTTCATAGACTTAACTCAGGTTAAGGAAAAGGCAGAGTTGACAAAACAGGAATACAAAAAAGGATATCCAGTTGACGCATATTTGTTTACTAGACCACTACTTGAAAAAATGACAGTTGATTCACAAAATGTCTTGTAAGTACACAGCCTACATTCGATGTGAGAGCTCAGATTGTTTTTATATAGTTGATGTAGCTGCCAGCACACTCAGGGAATTAAAAGAAAATATTGCTTGGAAACTTGACCATTACAAAACAGCCGATCCTGAATGTTATAAGGTATTGAAGGATGGGCAAAACATAACCTCGGAGGTAATATGAGCGGATATATACATGAAATATTAATTTCAACTGTTGAAATAAGTGGGGTAGCAGTAATACTACTCGCCTTCATAGCTGGTGTATCATTTATGATAAATTTAATGCAGCAAGCCAACACTAATAGGTTAAGAGAATTAGTAGAAAGCTGGAAATATCAAGCTGAAAACCTTCAGGCTGAATTAAATGCTTCGCGCAATGGTAAATTTAATGATTGAAATAACTTGTATAGAATGTGAAGATAAGTTTGACAAGTTCTCAGGTGACATAGATGAACGTACCTGTCTTACTTGTATATTAAAAGAAGAAGATCCAGAAACAATAAAGGAGGCATAATGTACATAACACCAACCAACAAAGATCAACAGGGCAAGGAATTTATCCTTACCGTTACTGGCAAAAGATGGAATGAAAATAAATACGACGAAGGAAAACGAGATCGTGAAGTTCTAAACGATGAAACCAACAGTAAGGATGTCGTAGTTTTGACTGACGGATGGTTCAAAGATAGCAATTTGGAGAATGTCAAAGTAGGCGATAGAATAAAACTCTGTTTTGACAAAGATAAAGATGAATGGTTTAACGTTGAGATAACAAGCGGAAAAGTAGATGAGAACCAGGCTTACTCAGTCGATGAAGATACAGAGGGCGCTGATAGCAGTAATGGAGTACCTAGTGATCCAATCGATACTAGCAGTACATCAGCTGGACCTGATTGGGATAAAATCGCTGCTGGGAAGGTTCGGCACGCCTTTTCTTTGGCTGCATTTAATATGAATTGGGAGTGCGATCAAAGAAACAAAGACATTATAGAGGCTTGGGTGAAGTTCGTCATGGGTGAGGATCTACCGTTTTAATTGAATAAGGTAAAACGAGATAAGATAGACAAGGTATTTTCTGAATTGATAAGACGAAAATCTAAGGGCGTGTGTGCGGTTAGTAAGGTGATGCCGGACATCTGCAAGTCTCCTATTAATAAGTGGAAGTATGGAATGGACTGCTCACATACTGGATTTGGAAGAAGAAACCAATCGACTAGGTTTTCTTTTTTAAATTGTGATGCTGTATGCAAAGGTTGTCATAGAAAGCTCGGTGAGAGCTCTATATTCGCTTCAAGCTTTAAATATAAGCAGCTTGGAGCTAGAAAATTCAATGAACTAACTGACGAATCAAATAAGGTCTGCAAGCGTTCTAAGGCTGATAAGGAAGATTTGTACAAAGACTTAAAAGAGCAACTAAAAGAATTAGATCAGGATTTTGACTTTGTCTAAGAGATTTACAGACAGTGATAAGTGGAAGAAAAAATGGTTCAGGTGTATGCGTAACGACTTCAAGGTATTCTGGATATATGTTTTAGATCAGTGTAATCATGCTGGTATTTGGGAGGTTGACTTTGAGCTGGCTTGGTTTTTCTGTAAGTGTCCAAAGAGTAAGTTGAAATCAGATTCATTTAATAGATGGAGGCATGGAATTCTAGCTGCCTTCAGTAAGCAATATAAGGAAATAGACGGTGGAAAAAGGTGGTTCATAAAGGACTTCATTGAGTTTCAGTATGGAACGCTAAGTGAGACAAATAGAGCTCATCTTTCAGTTATTAATATTTTAAAGAAATACAGCTTGATTGTAGATAAGGGGCATAAAAGCCCCTTAAAAAGCTTTGAAGGGCCTAAGGATAAAGATAAGGAAAAGGTTAAGGTTAAGGTTAAGGAAAAAGAAAGAGACAGTAAAGCTGAACAAGTAAAGAAAATAAATGCCGATATACCTGAGCTTCAGAAAGATTTTCCAAACGTCGATGTTGCTAGCGAGTTTGAAAAGTGGATTGACGACATGAAGAAGAAGGGAAAAACGTGGAAAAATTACAGAGCTGCATTTAGGAATTGGTTGAGAAGTCCTTACGTTGCGGAGGTGAAAATGACAATGAAGGACATCAAAACAGATACGAGTGGATTTTATTTAGGAGGATGCAGTAAGTGTGGTGAAACGAGTAGCTATGGAAAATCAGAAATCTTTCAAGACTCAAGATGTTGCAAAGCAGAAATACACCCCAAACGCATCTTGCCCACTAATCAAAAAGAGGTGCAATCTTTGCACAATCTGGAAGGGAACGATGTATTGCGGCCAAAAGACGGGAGAAAATCGAGTGCAGTATATGACTAAATGTCCAAAAAAAAAGAAATGAAAATATGTTTGTAGCAAGAGCACCAGACAGAATAGATACCATACATGGAAGTTTAGATTCTGATGTTATGACAACCAAAACCGTAGAAACCATTATGAATATATTTCTTAAAAGCAATAAAAATACCAAGGTAAGAAATACGCTGTTAGATTATTACACTAAATGTATTAAAAAGAATCAGCAGATAAGCGGTAAATGGGCTTCAAAAAAATAATTATAAAAATGAAAATCGCATTCAAAATAAGGTGGGACTTATCTCATCATTCTGCTATATGCTAGAATGGTAATGCCGTTTTCAATGATAAGGGGTAGTCAGCAAGTGAACAGGATTCTTGACCAGGGGATTCTGTTGGCTGGCCTGTATGTGCCATATCGGCTACCCCTTAGATTTATGAAGGGGATCTTAAAGATAATAATCACTAACTCTAAATATAGAAAGGTCTTGATTGGTCTGTGGGGCTAGTGAGTAAGCAATTAATTATTGGTTGGCAACCTTGATCCCCTTAGAATTATGAAAAAGCTAGTATTGAAAAAAGAACATCAACGGTGGGTAACAATAGGGACTCAACATACAAATTATTCTTTAGAGAACGCCATGCGAGAAGTTTACCAAATGTCAGGGAATAGAAGGTTTGAAATCCACGAAAATAAGATATATCAAGTAGATGCCAAATAGAAAGGCTAAGGATAAAAAAAGAAAGAAGCGTCTTCTTAGCGTCAAATTAAACAGGGAAGGCAGAACTTCAAATCAAGTGAAAAAAAGAAGAAAGAAAAGAAGAGATGATCATAACCAAGTGTATTGAATTTGATATGGGACATCGTGTGCCTTATCATAAAAGCAAGTGCAGAAATCCTCATGGACACAGATATAAATTAGAAGTTGCTCTGTCGGGAGACATTATAGATTTAACTGGGAAATCTGAAAATGGAATGATCATGGATTTTAAAGACGTGAAAAAAATACTAATGAGGGAAGTTCATGACAAGTTAGATCATGGGTTTATGTATTGGAATAAGGACGAAGTAATGGATGAGTTTTTCAGTCGCAATAAAGAATTCCTGTCAATCTGCACTTCATTCACACCAACTGCTGAAAATATAGCAGGTTGGTTGTATAAGGTTCTTAGAAATAATTATCATCACAAATACCAAAACAACTTAAAATTGGAGTATGTAAAGCTATGGGAAACCCCGACGTCGGTAGCGATAGCTCCTTAAAAATAAATTCAATTTTCTACACTGTTCAGGGAGAGGGTTTTCACAGTGGGACACCCGCCGTCTTCATAAGGTTATCCGATTGCAATCTTGCGTGTAGTTTTTGCGACACCGAGTTCAAGTATGGCGAGCAAATGGAGTGTTTGTTTGTATTGTCTAAAGTTCAAGATGTTGGCGGTTCATGTAGGTTTATAGTTCTTACTGGAGGCGAGCCTGCAATGCAAGACATACGTCCACTTGTTGACTTGCTTAGAGAGCACGGATACTACGTCACCATTGAAACAAATGGAATGTACAACTTGCCTTCTACGTTGGATTGGGTATGTGTGTCTCCTAAAATAAACATTAAAAGTAGTAGGTTTGTTGTTCGAGATGCGGACGAGTATAAGTTTGTAGTTGGCTCCAACGAAAGAGTTCCAGACATATCAGGTTTGAGAGCTACGCACTATTGGATCTCTCCGAAGAATGAATCTTCTATAGGAGGAAAAATAAAGGTTGGAGAGAGGTCTTGCGGAGAATTAAACAATGAGGCTGCTAAGTACTGTGTCCAGATGGTTAAAGACAACTTAACGTTTAAATTGAGTCTCCAAACTCATAAGTACCTAGGAATAGAATAATGCAGGATTATAAAAAAATAAAGAAGGCGATTGAAGATCTGCTTATTGGCGTTGGTCATCCGGCGGACGATGTTAATATATTAGAAACTCCAGATAGAGTTGCGAAGATGTTTGGTGAAATACTAGACGGTTATTACATAAATCCCACTCAATATCTGAAGCTTTTTCCTAGTTCGAACAAGGAAATGGTCGTGGTTAGAAACGCACCTTTTTACAGCTACTGTGCACATCATCTACAGCCTTTTTTCGGAAAAATGACGATCGGATATATCCCAAATGGGTCGGTGCTTGGCTTGAGTAAGTTGATAAGAATTGGAAGGACCTTCGCGAAAAAACTTCAACTTCAAGAAGGACTTACCAAAGAAGTAGCTGAGTTTTTGTATCTAAACTTAGACAGTAAGGGCGTTGCTGTTAATATTAAGGCACAGCATATGTGTATGATAATAAGAGGAGTAAGGAGCTATGGTGCTGAAACAGTAACGAATATGTTTTTAGGTGACTTCATAGATGATCTACAGCTGAGAAGAGAGTTTCTTGCAAATGTTTCAGACAAGGAGGGCTATTGATGACAAGAATAAAGGTAAGTGAGATGTTTTTGGGAATGCATCACTGGTGGAACGCACCAGATGAGGTATCTTTTTTGAGGAGCGATCATGTCCACGACTTTAAGACGACTGTTTCCTGTTCTGTAGATCACAACGATAGAGACTTGGAATTTTACATTATAAGGAAGGACTTGCGGAGCATTTTAAAAAGTTCATTTGAAGTGGCGAATGGGATTTATTTGTTAAAAGGAAAGAGTTGCGAAGATGTGGCAAGGATTGTTCTCAATTCATTTGCGAAGATGTATGGAAAAGGAAGAGATTGGAAGGTAACTGTTGCGGAAAATCCTCAGCAGTCAGCTACTGTGTACGATGATTTGGGCGATGAAGTTGTTGTAGATATAGACGAAGGCAATTACGACATCATAATTTCAAAGGCGAGAGATATCTTTGTAGGGCGTAAGTCGTCTTATGGAAACAGTGTTAATGAAATTGATGTTCATACGATAGTTGGCCTTATGAGAATGAAGCTATTTAGAATATACAACGAAGGTCTTACTCCCAAAGCAGAAGATGAGTTGCTAGATACAATTAATTACGCAGTTTTCGCTCTTAGTAGAGTCTCTTCAGATGATTAAATTCTGTCACATTGCACCGACTCAGTACATCGAGAGACTTTCAAAGAATAGTGGAGCCCATCTTTTATTGGCACATCTAGTTGATGCTGGAGGTTATTATCTTAGATACTATCAAGATCTTAAAGATGGCAAGCCTAAAATACTTGACAACTCTGCATTTGAGCTATTTCAAAGAGGTGACGACATGTATTCGATCGAACATCTTGTCGAGCTCGCTAAGCTCGTCGACGCAGATTATGTTGTGATGCCAGACTATCCTAATGAAGTTGGTCAGAAAACAATAGATACAGCAATTCGGTCGATCGAAGTTCTTAACTCAGCTGGGTTTAAGACGTTTTTCGTTCCTCAGTCAAAGTGTCGAGATCTCGAAGATTATTTGAATACCTTTGAGTGGGCACTTAGAAATAAGCAGATAGATCTGATTGGTGTTTCAATCATAGGAGCACCAAACGCATTCGGAGCTCTAAGTAACGACGTCCAAAGAATTTTAAGTAGATGGCGTATTCTCACAATGTTAGAGGATCGTGGAGTGCTTGATCATCGCATTGCCTATAAGCGACTTCACTTCTTAGGACTACTTGATGGGCCTAGAGAAATTTTACTTGTAGAGAAGCACCACAACTACATTAACTCGTGGGATAGTTCTGGTCCTGTGTGGTTTGGCCTTAATGGAGGACTATATGATGAATCGCCAACCGGACAAGAGAGTGGAAAATTCACCCTCGAGGTTGACTTTAATCATAGTGTAGAGGACAGCACTCGTATTGAATATGCAGTTCAAAACATAGATTATGTGTCGAGGCTTCTAGGTGATTAGGGTTTATAGAGATCACAAAGATGCAATTGTTCCTACAAAAGCTCATCGCACAGATGCTGGATTTGACATCTACTCAATCGAGAGCATCACAATTGCTTCAGGAGGGAGAATGTCTGTCGAGACTGGGCTTAGAATTGTTGTTCCTGAAGACTCGTATTACACCTTTGTTCCTCGAAGTAGTTTAGCGTTTAAATACAACTTAATTCCATCACATCACAATGTAATGGATTCAGGTTATAGGGGTAACTGTGCTGTGCTTATGCATAACAGAGCCCGCTCTTCATACAGAATAGCAAAGGGAGATAGATTTTGTCAATTAATAGTACACAGAGTGCCTTATAGGCAGATACGAGAAATAAGTGAGGGCGAATTTTGCAACTTCTCAAGCGATAGAAGGGATTCTGGCTTTGGAAGTTCAGGTAGATGATATGCGGATAATTGATATAGATACACCCAACCACAAACTAAAGGTAACAAATGAAGCACCCATGTCCAATGTGTGGAAAAATCAAGACGAAAGAGGAGGAAGAACAAGAGAATAGGGAATATGCCTCAAGTATGAGCGAGGCATTTGCTAGGGGTAGAAAAAGTGTGGATAAGCTCTCCACCCGCGAGAATGAAATATTAGACTGCATCATCGATCTTGGAATGAGTTTTGATCAGGCAGCAGAAAACTTCGGAATCAATAAAAAGACGATTTACCACCACTGGGAGAACGCAATAGAGAAAGTGCGTAACCTCTGATATACTGTAAGTTATAAAGATCTAACACAAAAAAACCGAGACAATTTCCCCTTATAGGGGATTGTCTTGTTTTCCTCATCCCGCCAAGAATGCAGGCAGACGAATTATGAGTCGGGGCGGCAAAAGAAAAAACAACACGGTTCCATTCCGGGATGGAATACTTAAGAAAATGCGATATCGGTTCATTGGCCTAGATCGATGAGCAAAGTTGTAAAGCAACAAGAAAGCAACGGAAAGCTGATCGGTGGCGTGACAGGCAAAGGATTTAAGCCTGGGCACTCTGGGAATCCTAATGGGAGGCCAAAGAAAGAATTTTGCGTTCCTGATATATTGAGGGAAATCGGCAAAGACATTGATCCCCTAACTAAGAAAACATATTACGAAGCCATGTGTGTTAAGGCGTGGAAGCTAGCAGCTAAGGGCGATAAGGCTGCAAGAGATTGGGTAACTGATAGAACAGAAGGTAGGGCGTTAGAAAGAATTGATCAAACAACAAGATTAGAGCCATTCAAATTAATAGAACGATGAATGGAATTAGACCCAATAAGAGAGGAAATCTTAGATGATGAAGCGAGACACAAATGTCTGGTGAGCGGAAGAAGGTGGGGAAAGAGCACCCTGGCCTTGATGTGGTTATTGGATGGGACAATACACCCAGGGGAACGCCGTTGGGCTATTTTTCCGACATACCGACAAGCGAAACTAGTGCTATGGCCTATGATGAAGAGTTTTTTCAGGAAGTATCCACAAGCAAAGATAAACGAATCAGAGTTATCAGCAACAGTGAGTGGAGCGACATTTGAACTTAAAGGGGCAGACAACGAAGATTCTTTGCGTGGTGTTACGTTAGGTATGAACGGCAGCAATGCTGTAGTGCTTGATGAATACGCCTACATGAAGCCATTAGTGTTTGAAGAGATTGTTTTGCCTATGCTTTCAACCAGTAAGGGCAGGACATTATTTGTTGGGACACCTTCAGGCTATAACCACTTCCATGATATATTTTTAAGAGGTCAAGGGGGCGATCCATTATGGAAGTCATGGCAATATAGAACAATAGATCATGGTTATGTAGATGCTGATGAGATTGAACAGGCTAGACGTAATATGGATGCCAGGACATTCTCCCAAGAATTTGAGGCAACCTTTGAAACGGTACAAAACAGGGCTGCTTATAACTTTGATCGCAATATCCATTTAAAGACGGATGCTGAGACATCTCCAATGGTTTATTGCGGTATGGACTTCAATGTGGATAGCATGACAGCTGTAAAGGTGTTCGAGTACACAGATCAAACCATTCATTATTCAGATGAGATAAGGTTATCTAATTCAAACACTGAAGAAATGGCTAAAGAGATAATTAAGCGTTGGCCTGAAGTAAAGCGAGTGTATCCCGACAGTGCGGGGTCGGCTAGATCCACAACGAGCAATCGCTCAGATCATCAGATACTAAGGGACTTTCAATTTCAAGTAATAGCTAAGAAAGCTAACCCACCAGTTAAAGATAGATTAAACGCTTTAAATAGAAAGCTGTTAAACGCTAACGGTAAGATAGGAATGACAGTAGATCCTAAGTGTAATTATTTAATTAAAGATTTAGAACAGTGCCAAAGAGATAAGAATGGATCACTAGATAAGTCTGACGTTGCTTTGTCCCATGCGTTAGATGCCTGCAGTTATTTAATTGATATGAAGTGGCCTATTGAAAGAAAAGTAGGGCGGTCAGTTCAATGGTAGAGTTCTTATTGGGTCTAAGTGCGATGTTTAATGTC
>Ga0208684_1001549_pt1 | contig 12076 bp, 10 predicted proteins | sample MalvireepMed_b05_FD_184245 | JGI IMG/M metagenome (GOLD analysis project Ga0208684, IMG submission 184245) | Marine viral communities from the Global Malaspina Expedition - Malaspina viral metaG DeepMed_b05 (SPAdes) (version 2) | ecosystem: Environmental > Aquatic > Marine > Oceanic | place... | reverse complement strand
GTGCTGCCCGGCGAAACCGTGTTCAAACTCTACGACACCTACGGCTTCCCGTTCGATTTGACTGCTGACGTGTGCCGAGAACGTGAAGTGACACTGGATGAAGCCGGTTTCCAGCGTGAACTCGAAGCTCAACGCGAACGCGCTCGTGCCGCCAGCCAGTTTGGCGCGGATTACACGGCCTCTATCGAACTGGACGGCGAAACCCAGTTTACCGGCTACGAGCGGCTGGAAGACCAAGCCACCGTGACCGCCATAGTGGACAGCGAAGGCAATGCTCTGGCGGCTCTGGAAGCGGGCCAGAAGGGCACCGTGGTGCTGGACCGCACGCCATTCTACGGCGAGTCCGGCGGCCAGGTGGGCGATACTGGCTACTTGCACGTCGATGGTGGTCGTTTTCAGGTGAACGATACCCAGAAACAGAGTGGCCACCACCTTCACCAGGGGGTAATGGTCGAAGGGAGTCTGAGTGTCGGCGCCAACGTACGCGGTGAAGTGGACGCCAGCCTGCGCAGCGCGACCATTCGTAACCACTCCGCGACCCACCTGCTGCACAAAGCACTGCGTATGGTGCTGGGCGATCACGTTCAGCAGAAGGGCTCGTTGGTCAACGCAGAGCGTCTGCGTTTTGACTTTAGTCACTTCGAACCGATGACCGCAGAGCAGCTTGCTGAGGTCGAGCGCATCGTCAACGAGCAAATCTTGGCCAACGCGCCGACCAAAATCGAGCAGATGAGCCTCGCCGATGCCAAGGCCAAAGGCGCGGCAGCACTGTTCGAAGCCAAATACGCTGATAACGTGCGCGTATTGACCATCGGTGCCGATGACTTCTCCATCGAGCTTTGCGGCGGTACCCACGTCAAGCGCAGTGGCGACATTGGCTGCTGCCACGTGGTCAGCGAAGTAGGTATTGCCTCGGGTGTGCGTCGTATTGAAGCGATCACCGGCGAAAACGCACTGGCGTATTTCCGTGAGCAAGAAGCCCGTGTTCAGCGGATTAGCGAACGCTTAAAAACCAAGCCAGAGCAAGTGGAAGCGCGTGTCGAATCGCTGGTGGAGCGCAACCGCAGCCTGGAAAAAGAGCTTGAGCAGCTCAAAGCGAAGCTGGCGAGCGCGGCGGGTAGCGATATGCTCAGCCAAGTGCAGGAAGTGGGCGGCGTGAAGCTGCTGGTAACTGAGTTGGATGGCGTGTCTGGTAAAGATCTGCGCGGCGTATTGGATCAGCTGAAAAACAAGCTAGGCTCTGGCGTGATTATGCTAGCCACTGCTGACAAGGCCGCTGGTAAAGTCAGCCTGATTGCTGGGGTCACTTCTGATTTAACTGGCCGTGTTAAAGCGGGCGAGCTGGTTAATCATGTGGCCTCCCAAGTGGGTGGCAAAGGGGGTGGGCGCCCTGATATGGCTCAAGCAGGCGGCAGTCAGCCCGATGCGCTGCCGGATGCGTTGAACAGTGTCCCGGCTTGGTTGGAAAACACACTTCGCTAAATAGAGAGGCCGGTGGCATTATTTGCTACCGGCCTTTTTGCTAGTTAGGAAAGCTGGCAACAATAATATTCACCCTCCATTCCCGAACGTAAAGGAAAAACGGCATATGGCACTATACGTACAGAAGTTCGGCGGCACTTCGGTGGGCTCTGTCGACCGTATCAAGGCCGTGGCGGAAAAAGTTAAAGGCTTTCGCGACCAGGGCCATCAGGTAGTGGTTGTTGTCTCCGCGATGAGCGGCGAGACCAACCGCCTGACCGAAATGGCCCATGCTCTGAACGAGGATCCCGCCCCGCGTGAAATGGATATGTTGCTCTCAACAGGGGAGCAGGTGACCATTTCCCTACTGGCCATGGCGCTACAGCAAATTGGCGTGTCGGCGACCTCGCACACGGGTGCCCAGGTAGGGATTCATACCGACAGCGCCTACACCAAGGCGCGTATTCAGCGTATTGAAACTGACGATCTCAAATCTGACCTGGATGCAGGGAAGGTCGTGGTGGTCGCTGGTTTCCAAGGCGTAGACGAAGACGGCAATATCACCACGCTGGGGCGTGGCGGCTCTGATACCACCGGCGTGGCGCTTGCTGCCGCCTTGGGGGCTGATGAGTGCCAAATCTATACCGACGTAGACGGTGTTTACACCACGGACCCCCGTGTATGTTCCAAAGCGCAGCGCCTTGAAAGCATCACCGTAGAAGAAATGCTCGAACTCGCTAGTTTGGGCTCCAAAGTGCTGCAAATTCGCGCTGTTGAATTCGCCGGTAAATACAACGTGCCGCTGCGGGTACTGTCTAGCTTTGAAGACGGCCCTGGCACCCTGATTGTTGCAGATTCAGACCAAGACGAGGATTCTATGGAAGAACCGCTAATCTCCGGTATCGCGTTTACCAAGAACGAAGCCAAACTCACCCTGCTGAATACGCCGGATGTACCTGGTGTGGCTTCACGTATTTTGGGGCCGATTGCCGACGCGAATATTGAAGTAGATATGATCGTCCAGAACGTTGCACCAGCTGGCGATTACACCGACTTCACCTTCACCGTGGCAAAAGGTGACTATAAAGCCACCAAAAAGCTGCTAGAAGAGACCGTTATTCCTGACCTGGGCGGCGGTGAGCTGCGCGGCGATGACAACATTGCCAAAGTGTCGCTGGTCGGCGTTGGCATGCGCTCTCATGCGGGTGTTGCCTCTAAAATGTTCCGCGTATTGGCCGATGAAAACGTTAATATCCGTATGGTCTCTACTTCAGAAATTAAAATTTCTGTCGTAATTGACGAAAAACATATGGAGCTTGCAGTTAACGCCTTACACAAAGCGTTTGGTCTCGATAAGTCCGATATCGAATCTGAATAACAATTGTGGCCTAAACCTTCTACGCTGAAGTTACTCGCTGCCGTGTGGTGGTGAGCTTTCTTTCAACGGGAGGGTAAGGTGTCATAGGGGCCAAAGCCTTTGGTGGCAGGCGTCACCATGCCGCATAATGGCATGGTGACGCCGCTGGCGGACACATCCCGTTGTATAAAACGTCTGAGAAGGAGATCAGCCATGCTCATCCTAACCCGCCGCGTTGGCGAAACGCTGATGATCGGTGATGAAATCACCGTCACAGTATTAGGTGTGAAAGGTAATCAAGTGCGCATTGGTGTGAACGCACCAAAAGATGTCGCGGTTCACCGTGAAGAGATCTATCAGCGCATTCAGCGTGAACGTAGTAATAGTGAAAGCGAAGCAGAATAAATGGCTGTCCGTGTTACGCTCATTAAAGGGCGTTTAAGCGGTGATTTTAGGCCGGCGCGAAAAAAAATCGGAATAAGGCTGGACACCAGCCATCAAAATCGGTAATATTCGCGCCGTGCCGTTGAGGAGAGGTGGCCGAGTGGCTGAAGGCGCTCCCCTGCTAAGGGAGTATAGGGTTTATAGCCCTATCGAGGGTTCGAATCCCTCTCTCTCCGCCAACTGCATGATGTAGCATCGTAATTTGATACGCGCCCGTAGCTCAGCTGGATAGAGTACCTGACTACGAATCAGGTGGTCGGAGGTTCGAATCCTCCCGGGCGCGCCAATTTGCAAAGCTAAGTGCTTGATGTTACACTGATTTCATTGCTTGAGGAATTAGGCAATGACTGAAAAGCGCCCGTAGCTCAGCTGGATAGAGTACCTGACTACGAATCAGGTGGTCGGAGGTTCGAATCCTCCCGGGCGCGCCAGATTTCAAAACCCGCTCTTTAATGAGAGCGGGTTTTCTGTTTTCTAGCCTGACTAACGTGGCTCGCGCGTTAGTCTTGCGATCGTGTAAAGCGCCCCCGCAACTTTGCGGAAGGGCGCTTTTTTTTGGCTCGTAGGAAATGAGGTGGGTCGAGCCCGCGTATGGGTCGAAAAAAAGCGCCTCGATAGGCGCTTTGACTCAGCAGGTTCAACGGCGGCTGGTTCAGGCACTTCGCCCGGCTTAGGCGGGTTCGTAGGCGGCGAGGGAGCTTGCGCTAGGGGTAAGGCTGCCGAGAAGTGCATCCAAGTCGGTCAGGCGCTTCAGGCGCTGAAAGTGCTGGTCGGCTTCAGCGTTGCCTTGACGCATCTGGGCAAGCCACTGCTTCACCAGCGACACGACCACGCGGTCAGGAAGGTGTTGACGCTGGAGCGCGGCGTACTCTTGCAGTACGCTGGCGCGCATTTCCCAAGTGGTTTCCGCCAAACGTTCGCCGGTTTGTTGCCAGTAGCGAATCCGAGGTGCCAGCCAGGGGTCAGCCAGCGCGCTGCGTCCAAGCATCACATCGCAGCAGCCGGAGAGTGTGCGTGCCTTCCAGTAATCCTCAAGCGTCCAGATATCGCCATTGGCCACCACAGGGATCGAGACGTGGTGGCGCACTTTGCCAATCCACTCCCAGTGAGCGGGTGGGCGATATCCCTCGTCCCGTGTCCGGCCATGTACGACCAAGCGCGCTGCGCCGCCTGCTTCCGTCGCCTGCGCACAGGCCACCGCCAAGCGGCGATTGGCAAATCCCAGGCGAATCTTCGCGGTCACCGGAATTGCGCCGTCTAGCGCCTCTGCGACCGCTTTGACGGCCTGGTAGACGCGGTCTGGCTGGCGCAGTAGCGATGCGCCGCCGTCGTGGCGGTTCACCAGCTTGGCTGGGCAGCCAAAGTTGAGATCCACGCTAATGGCTCCAAGGGCTAGCGCCTGGCGGGCATTTTCGGCTAGTGTCCTAGGGGCGGAGCCGAGTAGCTGTAGATGGACGGGTACGCCGCTAGGCGTCGCTACCGGGCGGCCGGTGAGTTCGGGGCAGTGTTTGTAAAACACCCGTGGGGGAAGGCGGGTATCCACTACCCTGACAAACTCCGTCACCGTCCAGTCGAAACCGGCCTGGCGAGTCAGTAGATCGCGGGTGAGCGCATCAATAACGCCTTCCATCGGTGCAAGACCGATCTTGCCTTTATGTAGTAAATTAACAACCATGACTTCCACTATGGCGCGATTGCATTCTATCCTGAATGTGGCAGGTTAGTGTATTACCCTTATTGCGCCAAGCGCCGTTAGAGGCGTTTGGCGTGCCAATAACCCTATAAAACAAGGAGAGCACGCTATGCAGGGGTCGGAGTTACTCCAAGAGGGGCTCGCTCTAATGGGCCTTGGTATGGGCTTTGTTTTTGTTTTTCTTACTATTTTGGTCATTAGTGTTACGCTGATGTCGAAGTTGATTGACCGCTTTCAGCCTGCTCCAGTGGCAGCGCCAGCGGGTCGAAATAGTGCAAAAACACCCGCCAGTAACGGCCAAAATGACGAAGTTGCCGCGGTGATCAGTGCTGCAGTGCATCGTTACCGCTCGTCCCGCCGTCCGTAAGACGCACGCTTTTGTGTGCCTATTTCGCCCTAATGGCTATTTTTTTGTTAAATTTACTACATCCATAACGCTAAACTGTGAGCCACGACCATGAACGAAATAAAACGTCCTCTGGGAATCACCGATGTTGTCCTGCGCGATGCGCACCAATCGTTGTTTGCTACGCGCCTGCGCCTAGATGACATGCTGCCCATCGCCGAAAAGCTGGATAAAGTCGGCTACTGGTCTCTGGAAACCTGGGGCGGTGCCACTTTCGATGCGTGTATCCGTTATTTAGGAGAGGACCCGTGGGAGCGTATTCGTGCCCTTAAAGAGGCGATGCCGAACACACCTCAGGCAATGCTGCTGCGCGGCCAAAACCTGCTGGGTTACCGCCACTACGCCGATGACGTAGTTGATAAATTCGTCGAGCGCGCTAAAACCAACGGCGTTGACGTGTTCCGCGTGTTTGACGCCATGAACGACCCGCGCAACCTGGAGCGCGCCATCAAAGCGGTTCGCCAAGTCGGTGGCCATGCACAGGGCACCATTTCCTACACGGTGAGTCCGGTACATACCCTGGATAGCTGGGTAGATCTTGCCAAAACCATTGCTGCAATGGGCGCAGATTCTCTGGCTATCAAGGATATGGCGGGGCTACTCACGCCGTATACCGCTTACGATTTGGTCTCACGGCTGAAAAAAGAGCTCTCCATTCCGGTGCATTTGCACTGCCATGCGACGACCGGCTTATCCACGTCGACCATCCTGAAAGCGGTCGAAGCGGGGGTTGATAACGTCGATACGGCGATCTCCTCCATGTCGATGACCTATGGCCACAGCCCGACTGAATCCGTGGTTGCCATGCTCAAAGATACTGACCGCGACACTGGGCTAGACCTGGAGTTGCTGGAAGATATCGCGGGCTACTTCCGTGAAGTGCGCAAAAAGTACGCTTCTTTTGAAGGTTCGCTGCGCGGCATCGATTCGCGCATTCTGGTGGCCCAGGTCCCGGGCGGCATGCTCACCAACATGGAAAGCCAGCTAAAAGAGCAGGGCGCTGGCGACAAGCTGGATGACGTGCTGAGCGAAATCCCCCGCGTACGCGAAGACCTCGGCTTTATTCCGTTGGTGACGCCCACCTCACAGATTGTGGGCACTCAGGCGGTCATGAACGTCATGATGGGCGAGCGCTACAAGTCGATCTCTAAAGAAGTGCAGGCGCTGCTGAAGGGCGAATACGGCTCTGCCCCGGCACCATTCAATGCCGAATTGCAAAAGCGTGTACTGGAAGGCGGCGAGCCGATTACTTGCCGCCCGGCAGATAACCTCTCTCCAGAAATGGACAAGCTCGCGGCCGAGCTGAAAGAGAAAGCCAGCGCCGATAGCATTCGCCTTGCCGAGGGCGAGCGGGAAGTGGATGACGTGCTGACCTATGCGCTGTTCCCGCAGATTGGCCTGAAATTCCTCAAAAACCGCGACAATAAAGACGCCTTTGAGCCTGCGCCCGAAGCGCCTCAGGCAGCCGCCCCAGCTAAGGCAGAGGCTCCCGCAGCAGCACCTGCGCCTGCCGGTGGTCCGGAAACCTACACCGTGAAGCTCAACGGTAAGGCTTACGTGGTCGAGGTGTCGGAAGGTGGCGAGATTGGCGATATTCAGGAGCAGCCTGCTGCACAGTCTGAGGCTGCCGCCCCAGCGCCCAGCGGTGAAAGCATCGATGCGCCGCTGGCCGGTAACATCTTCAAGGTGAATGTACGCCCAGGCGACCAAGTGGCCGAAGGCGATGTGGTGATTATCCTGGAAGCCATGAAGATGGAAACCGAAGTGCGTGCCAGCAGTGCCGGTACGGTATCGAAAGTCAATGTCAGCGAAGGCGATAGCGTCGCTGTTGGCGATGCACTGATTGAGCTTTAAGGGCAACTCGGGAATGGATAAATTAATTACCTTATGGGAAGGCTCCGGGCTCTATAATCTGGAGCTGGGCCAAGCGGTTATGATCCTGGTAGGGCTTGGGTTGCTCTACCTGGCGATCTACAAGAAGTTTGAGCCCCTGCTGCTGGTGCCAATCGGGTTTGGCGGTATTCTTGCCAATATTCCTGAGGCAGGCTTGGCGATTTCAGCGCTGGATCAAGCGATTGAAGTCGCCAAGCCCGCCGTGCTGCAGCAAATGGCTACAGCGTTGGGCGCGACGCTAGATCCGCTGACTGGGGTAGAGGGTTGGCGCGAGACGCTGAAAGCGATTGCCCATGATTCGGCTGCGCCGGATCAGCTGCGCGCCGCGAAAGATATTGCAGTGAGCGTCGGCTACAGCGACGGCATGCTGTATAACTTCTACAAGGTTGCCATTGGTTCTGGTATCGCGCCGCTACTGATCTTCATGGGCGTAGGGGCGATGACCGATTTTGGCCCGCTGCTGGCCAATCCGCGCACGCTGTTTCTGGGCGCGGCGGCACAGTTCGGCATTTTCGCTACGCTGTTCGGCGCCGTGCTGCTCACGTCCATGGGCATTATGGACTTCTCGCTCAATCAGGCGGCAGCGATTGGTATTATCGGCGGGGCAGATGGCCCGACCTCTATCTATGTGTCCAGCGTACTTGCGCCGGAGCTGCTGGGGGCGATTGCCGTGGCGGCCTATGCCTATATGGCGCTGGTACCGCTGATTCAGCCACCCATCATGCGTCTGCTGACCACTGAAAAAGAGCGCAAGATCACTATGACGCAACTGCGTCCGGTCTCCAAGCTCGAAAAAGTGGTTTTCCCGCTGATGCTATTGATCGCCGTGGCGCTGTTTCTACCGGACGCAGCACCTCTGCTAGGCATGTTCTGCTTTGGTAACCTGATGCGCGAGTGTGGTGTGGTCGAGCGCCTTTCCGATACCGCGCAAAACGCGCTGATCAATATCGTGACGATCATCCTCGGGCTCTCTGTGGGCTCGAAACTGATGGCCGATAGCTTCCTGGCGTTTGAAACCCTGGGTATTCTGGGACTGGGGATCGTAGCCTTCGGCATCGGCACCGCCGCTGGCGTATTGATGGCCAAGCTGATGAACCTAGTCAGCAAAATGCCCATCAACCCGCTGATTGGCGCGGCGGGTGTGTCTGCCGTGCCGATGGCGGCGCGTGTGGCGAATAAGGTGGGTCTGGAAGCGAACCCGCATAACTTCCTGCTGATGCACGCCATGGGGCCGAACGTTGCTGGGGTCATTGGTTCGGCAGTGGCTGCCGGTGTGATGATCAAGTACCTGGGATAAGCGGCTAGTTAGACAGCACGTCTGCCGCTATAGAACGCGGCTTACCGAGCAAGCGCTCGTGTAAGCCGCGTTTTTTTATGTTCGCTGTAGCTCAATGGATGTTTTAAGGCGGTTTTCCAGTCCGCTGATATCCAGCTCGACATCGCGTGGCCAGCCAATGGTTAAGCTCACGCCGTTGCCATCGTACTCCGCCTGTTGCACGGGCAGTGCCTGCTCGTCGCACCAAGCGCGGGCTTGCGCTTCGTGGGCGAAGCTGACCTTTAATAAATAGCTATCCCGCTCGACGACTTCCCGGGTGGGCAGCGTTTCCAGCCCGGCATTGACCGCCTGCGCATAAGCGCGTGCCAAACCTCCGGTACCTAACTTGGTGCCGCCAAAGTAGCGAATCACCACGCAACCAATTTCGCCAATCTGGCTGCCCTGCAACGCCTGGAACATCGGACGGCCTGCGGTTCCGCCGGGCTCGCCGTCGTCGGAAAAGCCAATATGCGTTTGCTCTCCAGGAGGTCCGGCGATAAACGCAGTGCAGTGATGGCTGGCATTCGGGTGGGCAGCTTTGGCCGCTTGAAGCAGCGCGTCGAAGGCGTCGGTGGTAGGAGCGTGGCACACCCAGGCCAAGAACTGACTCTTTTCAACGTCAATCTCGGCGGTGTGCCATGTCTCAGGGGCTAAATCAGGGACTCGATAGCGCAAATAGTACTCTCAGCAGGGTGGATAACGTTAATGGTGCCGGGTTTCCGTTGCGTGGTGGGCCACACCCATCACCATGCCCAGCACCTGGATATCACAATTATGCAGGAAGACTTCGGGCATCGCTGCATCTTCGGGCCATAAATGAATGCCTAAACGGCTGATAGAGAGCTGCTTCAGCGCCACTTCCCGCTGGTTAATCGTTGCTACGACGGTTTCTTGATGAGCGTCGTGCTGGTGGCGATGAATGATGATGACATCGCCGTCGAAGAGGTTGCAGTCGCGCATGCGATCGCCGCGAATACGCAGGGCGTAGGTGTTGCGACGTGTGACGCGAGGGGGTGTGCACGCTTGGCGCGCATGTGATGAGGCGCTGCGAGACGCTAGTGGGGTAGGCGTCGATGGCGCTACCGGTTGAGACAGCGTCTGAGAGGGTACGTAAGAAGGTACGTGAGACGTTACCTGAGGGGATAGGCAAATCGTCATAGTGTGTTCTCCCATGCAGCGCCCGTTGCCAAGGCGTTTGATTGAGTCGATAGCTGTAGTTTTATTCTGTGGTGTCTATTTATACAGTTGTTACAGTATAAGCCTGTTTTTGCATACAGTGCTAGTGCTGTCTCACACCTGGGTTTCTTACGCGGAAATTGAGACAGGTCACGCTGCGACCCAAGACCGCAGAGCGTGACTGGCGAGAAAGGGCCTTTCCGTGTAGAGTTCGACCCAAAATCAACGTGCCTGGAGTGTCTTTTGAGCCTGTGCCTGCAAGCCCGACAATTGGCCTGTGAACGCGACGACCGTTGGCTGTTTGAAGGGCTCGATCTCGATATCCAAAGCGGTGAGATCGTGCGCATTGAAGGCCCCAACGGCAGCGGCAAGACAACGCTGCTGAAAATACTCTCCGGGCAATTAACCGATTACCGTGGCGAGCTTTACTGGAATGGCGAACCCATGCGCCAAGCCCGTGAACATTTTCTCGCCAATTTACTCTATTTAGGTCATGCCCCAGGCGTGAAAGCAGGCCTGTCACCGCTGGAAAATCTAGCTTGGTATCAGGCGCTTAGCGGAGAAAAGGGCAGCGAGCCTGCACGTGAGGCAGCGTTGGCTGCCGTTGGGTTGGCGGGGTTTGAAGATGTTCCTGCCGGCCAGCTTTCCGCCGGGCAGCAGCGGCGCGTGGCGCTGGCACGCCTGACCCTGACCCAGCGGGCGCTGTGGGTGCTCGACGAGCCTTTCACCGCGATTGATCGCCAAGGGGTGGCGGCGCTAGAGGCGCAGCTGGTGGCGCATGCGCAGTCTGGCGGCTGCGTTCTGGTCACTACTCACCACGCGTTGACCGAGTCACCTGTGCTTAGGCGCATTCAGCTGGGGTAAGAAGGAGACAGCGTTGCAACGTTCACACGCTCAACTGAGCACCCCAGAGGTGGCTATCCATGCTCCCCAGGGCGGTCTGCTGGTGGCCATAAAGGCAACCCTCAAACGCGACCTCACCCTGATGCTGCGCCGTCGTGGCGAAGTGCTCAATCCGCTGGTGTTCTTTGCGCTGGTGATTACCCTGTTTCCCATTGGTATTTCACCGGATCCAGAGCTGTTGGCAAGCATTGCGCCAGGGCTTTTATGGGTGGCCGCACTGCTCGCGGCACTGCTTTCGCTGGATAGCCTGTTTCGCAGCGACTACGACGATGGCAGCCTGGAACAACTATTACTGGCACCCCAGCCGCTGGCGGCGCTGGGGTTGGCAAAAGTGGCGGTACATTGGTTGCTGACGGGGCTGCCGCTGGCACTGATGGCACCGCTGCTGGGCATCATGCTGTCGCTTCCAGCGGGAAGCTACGCCGTGCTAGCGCTGTCGTTGGCACTCGGTACGGCCAGCTTGAGCTTAATTGGGGCGATCGGAGCGGCGCTAACAGTAGGGCTGGCCCGTGGCGGTGTGCTGCTCTCGCTGCTAGTGCTGCCGCTCTATATACCAGTACTAATTTTCGGCGCAGGTGCCGTACAAGCCGCTATTTTTGGCGAGGGTATTGCCGCGCATCTGGCGATTTTAGGCGCACTGTTAGCGCTGGCGCTGATGTTGGCTCCCTGGGCCATTGCGGCATCGCTGCGCATCAGCATTAACGGTTAGAGGACGGGAACACCATGTGGGCCTTTATCAACAAACTAAGATCACCCAAGTGGTTCTATGCCATTAGCGCCAAGCTGCAGCCACTTTTTTGGGTGGCGGCGACGCTACTGCTGCTGGTAGGCACCGTCTGGGGGTTGGCCTTTGCGCCTGCGGACTATCAACAGGGCAATAGTTTTCGCATCATTTATGTCCACGTACCCGCCGCATTCCTAGCCCAATCCATCTTTGTCTCCATGGCGGTCTCCGGGCTGGTATTCATGGTCTGGAAGATCAAAGTGGCGGATATGGTCGCCACCGTGATGGCCCCGCTGGGTGCCGCGATGACCTTCGTAGCGCTTTTTTCGGGCGCAGTATGGGGCGTGCCCACCTGGGGAACCTGGTGGATGTGGGATGCACGGCTTACCTCCATGCTGATTCTGCTGTTTCTCTACCTGGGCGTAATTGCCTTGCGCGGTGCGTTTAGCAGCCGCGATAGCGGTTCCCGTGCCGCGTCGGTGCTAGCGATGGTGGGCGTGATCAACATTCCGATTATTAAGTACTCAGTGGATTGGTGGTACACCCTTCACCAGCCCGCCACCTTTACGATTACCGGCCGCGCTGCCATGACCATGGATATGTGGGCGCCGCTGCTCATCATGGTGTTGGGCTTTTACAGTTTTTTCATTGCGCTCACGCTGATGCGCACGCGTAGCGAAATTCTGCGTCGTGAAGCCAACAAG